>Ga0206900_1079_pt1 | contig 27360 bp, 23 predicted proteins | sample Alteio_BWOrgHeat_46_FD_153235 | JGI IMG/M metagenome (GOLD analysis project Ga0206900, IMG submission 153235) | Enriched cells from forest soil in Barre Woods Harvard Forest LTER site, Petersham, Massachusetts, United States -... | ecosystem: Environmental > Terrestrial > Soil > Temperate forest >... | reverse complement strand
CAAGTCATAAGCTTTGAAAATTATAAAATATTTAATGATACACTATTAAATATACTGCTAGAAAATCTAAGAAACTGCTCGATGCTAAATACGCTAGAATTTAGATTGATAGGTACACCAGAGTTTACAGTAAAGAAACCAGCAATACAAAGATTTAAAAAATCGCTATTAGAATTACAAACAACTTTAAACTATAATAATTATAAAATTACGCTAAACGATGAAGAATTATCACCGCATAAGCCCCCAGGTGTCATGAAAGTTGCAACTCTTTGTGTTTAGTTAATCGGTAGATTTCAGGATAGTTTAAAGTACCAGGTACTGTTCTTTTCAGTTAGTTGCATCTACACCTGAACTTTTTGTGACTCCCATTGTCTTATTACCAGAGATAGATAGTCGTATTACTAAACGACAAAGACAATGGGAGAGAGCCGAGGTGCATAAAGAGCAATCAATTGATGAATTAGCTAAAGAGCTAGAAAATCTATACATAAAAAAATCATCAGAAACTACAAAAGGTACTGAGGCAAGAAGCGCCCGTAGGGTGTTTGTGCCGCAAATGTTTTTAAAACCAGTAGCTAAAGCGAGTACATCTATTGCCAAAAATCAAAAAAATATAGAAGATCAGATTCGATCTGTGGAACGAGTTTTGTTGCAGAAAATAAATTCGGAACTGGAAATTAATGGCGTCTCTCAACAAATGAAACAAAAATATATAACTAAGAGCACAAAAATTAACCAAGCTACCAAAAACACAATCCTTACTAGGCTGATTGAACATTTCAAATACGAACCTACTCAAGAAGACATTGAAAACAAATTATTTAAAAAACTTGTTAAAGATCGGCTTGACGCAACATTAGAACGGCCCTTATTAAAAGCACTTGATGACACTATAAAGGCTCTAGAGAGTAACAATAGCATAAAAATTCATTATTCTTCGTCACAACAAAAAGCGGTGAGCGATTTAGTTAAACAATTGACATCATCAAAGAAAGAATTAGAACAATTTTTGAATAGTTCAATAGAGCATTTGTCCATACAAAATGGTATTCTGTATTCTTCAGGTTTATCTGATAAAGAGATCGTTAAGCATATAGAATCGTTAAAAAATATATACTCAAATTTCGAAACCCTACGTGGATTACTTCTAGAACTTCATAGAGTATACATTAATATTATATCAAATTCGACAACTGAAAATGCTAAAGACTCCATTAAACCGGCACGGACCCTAATGAATAATTTTAACAAAAATATAGGGCTACTGCTTGAACTAAAGGTGTTTATTGATTCAATGGATAAAAAGATGAATCCACATAAAAAAATAGATAGAAAAGATGCTTTTGGAGCATTACCACTCGAGAGATTTATGCTCGAGGATCCCAATCTATCAATCAATCAAATGATAGAAAAAAAAGAAAAAGCAAAGAAAAATAAATCCTAGTAAAATTATTATTGTTCCCATGAGCGCTTAGGCATAGCTCAAAAATAGTAGATGACCTTAAATAAGAGCAACAAATAAATGAGCCATAGTTTTTCATTCTTAAATATTTCTCCAAAGTTAGTTGGAATAAACTACCAACAAAAACAGCTACTCAATAAGCTTGAGCATTATTTGAATGCCAGAAGTAAAAAAAATCCAGCGTATATAACGACCAATGGACATAAACTACCATATGAATCACACACTGGTTTATGTGCTGGGCTAGTAGCCTATTGGTTATACTGCAAACGCTTAAATAAAGATTCAGAATTTATCGCCAATTTAGAATATATATTAAACTGGGACTCTAAGTCCTTTATAAAAAGCACTGCTAAAGATGATCCTTTAATCGAGGACTTTTTAAATGCCATTGAACTTTTAAACTTTCATAGTAAAATAATGCCCGATGTCACACAACGAGATTTACGTGCTAGTTTTGCATTATTAACCGACAAGAAAGAAAACCAAATTGCGGAGCCTGAATTTAAAATAACTTTTGCTTTTAATAAAATAATGCTAGAACAATTATTTTTGAATGTTGTAAGGAACAATAAAATGATTCGCTTGGGTAATGGTGAACATGCGGTAGGTCTGATGCGTAACGGTGATACCTACTCATACTATAACCCAGAAAACAAACATGGACCGCAAACCTTTACTGCAACAGCAGAGATCGTTACTGCTGTTTTCAGAGATTTTAAGCAATTTTCTCATTCCCATGATTACTTGGCTTTAAATCTGATTGCATATGATTTAGAGCTTACGCGTAATGAAGATAGCAAGTACCCTTCAGCAATACAATATTGTGTCGATTTGTTACAAAATCCTGAAAATAAAAAGCCGGTGTTCAACAATAAAGACATTTTAGAATTAGCTTTAATCTGTAAAGATTATAAAATAATAGAGCTTTTGATCAATAATGATTGTGTAACATTTAAAGATGTTCATAACCGATCTGCACTTAGTATGGCAATCATGTACGAATCTCCAGTCATAGTATATGCTTTGCTTATGTCAGGAGCTGATTTAAGCTCCGCATCAATCCCTGCCTTAGGCTCAAATCTCTGGCAATTGACATTACTTAATGAAAATACTGAAGTGATGAAGATGATAATGATAATGCTTTTAGCTTTTGGTTTAGAGCTAACTCATGATGATATTATAAACGCACAACATAAATTTCCTCAATCATTTAAGAAAATTGCTGAACATGCCGTGGCCCTTAATTTAAAACTACTAAATTTACCAGATAGCCTAAATTTAGATCGTGCTACAGGTGAAGAAATTATTGCATTTTTGCGCAATGCTAAACTTCGTGTGCAGTGCGGTATAAAACTTAAAGACGTTACCATACAAAACCAAGGTAAAACAGTCGCTGGGCTAACAGCTTTGGAATTGATAGTTCAGCATTACCACACAAATACTAGTGATGCCATTGAAGTTTTACCACAACAAACTGAAATATATAAATTATTAAAATTTTTCAAAAACGAAAATTTGAAGTTTAAAGGCTCGGACGATCTTTTAGCGATAATAAAAAAAATAGGTAAAAAGATTGTTTCCCAAGATATACGTAAATACACAGCAAGCGATCACGCTGAAATAGACAAAATCATTGCCGAACTTTATGATTTAAGCAAAGAGAATATTTCCTTAGGCGTTAATAATTTAATATTCAAGTATGAAGTAGCCCAAGTACTCAATGATATTAAAAAACATCTTAAAAAATGGCACGAGAGTAAACCCACTAGGTATCATCCTGGCCATTTGTTTTTTCCCGTAAACACTAAAATCATTGCAGCAGAGCAACCAGAATTTGCTAAAATTGCCCCTATGCTCAATCTATGAGGATGTTAGTTGTATTATTCGGAGCATAAGTAATAAAAACCGCAGCAAAAAACACAAAAAAGAACGCGCTAGTAAAATCCAACAACCAAGAATTCATGCTACAGCCCATCGCAAATGTAGCAACTAAACCTAAGCCTAAATAACCTGCTAATTGCTGGGATTTGTAAAATAATACAGCAAGAGCACCAAATATAGATAATAAACTTATTAAACCAGGCAACCCTAGCTCAACCCAAGTTAATAAATATTGGTTATGCGGATTAACACGCTTTACATCTTTAATTTGCGCTTCGGGTGCAAACTTTCTATAAGCTGCCGCAAAGCTACCTGTACCCCACCCAAATATTGGCTTTAATTTTATAAGCTCTAAAGAATTGCGAACCAAAATTAAACGGGTACCTAAAGATGACTCATGCGGTACTGCAGTCTCGTCATAACTATTAATATATTGCTGCACCTCGCGCACTGCTATCGTTTGGCGTGTTGCAAAAGAGCTGGGGGCCAATACGCTAGCAGCAACTAAGGCTAGCAATAACACCGCCGCAATACCTAGATTTTTAAAACTATTACGCAAACGTTGCAACATAAACAATACAAACAGCATGACAAATATAAACTGCCCAGATCTGCCAATGTTTATAAAAAATAAATAGTAAGTAAAAAATATTGCAATTGGTATAGTTACGCTACGATATCTTTTATAATCAATACTATAATGCGCTAGGATAAAAATTGCATAAGCTACAAACAAGCTGGTAAAAATAGAGTCTTTAAACACCACCGCTTGCATTAGCATGGCAGTTACTACAGAGATAAACACTGCTACCAAAAACGTCACTACGGCAGCATTACGCCAGCGCACCGTAATAAATATCGGCAACAGTAACGGGAAATACAGCAAACGATAATACTTTCTCAGTGCTTGAGCCATTTCACGACTACCAGCTATAGAATAAGTACAAGCAATAATATTAATTGCTATAAATATTAAGATTGTAATTGTTACCGGATGTTTGAGTACAGATACTAGCGTTTGCCGATCAAAGCTTAAGATACAAGTAATAGCTAAGAGTATTGAAATAATGGTAGTAGCGACAACTGAAAGCGGTATTGCCGCCGCCATCGCTAAAGCCAAAAACCCTGCTGCAGTGCGAAAATACGTTGTCATTCTTGATATTCTACATTTTTGCCGCTAATAACTACAAATAATGTAATAAATATTATTTTAAAATCTAACCAAAAGCTGCGATTATCAACATACCAAACATCAAGTTTTAATTTTTCTTCCCATTTAAGGGCATTTCTACCATTGATCTGCGCCCAACCCGTCATTCCAGGCTTAACTAGATGACGTCGTGCTTGCTCCGGGGTATATGTGTCTAAATGCTGCATTAAAAAAGGTCTTGGGCCTACAAAACTAAGATCACCTTTAATAATGTTTAATAATTGCGGTAATTCGTCTAAACTATATTTACGTATCCAACGCCCCGCCACTGTTACTTGCGGTTTGTCAGCCCAGGTCATAGTCCTGAACTTATAAATAGTGAACGGCTTGGAATTTAAACCTGGACGTAATTGTGTAAAAAACACCGGGCGCCCCATTGTGATTAAAACCAATAGCGCAGTAAATAATAGCACTGGCGTTAAAAGCATTAGTAATAATAAAGCTACGCAAAATTCTATGAACCTATACATTTTTGACATTGTTATGCCTTCCCCATCATAGCATCTAAAATTACATTATTTACCTGAACCACATCATATTTTGAGGCCGCTATTTCGCTACTGCGTTGCCCCATGATTTTTATCAAGTTAGGCTTTATAATAAATTTTTCTAATGCCAGACGCAAGGAAGCCACATCTCTAGCTGGCACTAGATAACCATTCTCACCTTCTGTCACAGTCTCTCTACATCCCGGCACATCTGTAACAATTATGGGTCTCCCGCAAGCCATGGCTTCTAATACGGTTTTAGGAGTGCCTTCACGATACGATGGTAATACAAACACACTAGCCTGCGCTAATGCAGGGCGCACATCATCTAATTTGCCTAAATAACGAATTATTCCTTGATCAATGTAAGATTGAATTACAGCAGGTTGTATCGCTTCGTCTTTATTTTCATACCACCCCACCAACAAAAATTCTACTGCAGGATACTGCTGTTTTATTTCTTGAGCTGCAGCCAAGTACTCCATCACGCCTTTAGCAACAATAAATCGCGCCGTTAGCAAAAAACGGATCTTATCAGTAGGTAACGGCAAATTTGTGAACTGCTGTAAATTTACACCGGAACCATTAGTTAATACTGTACGATTGGGATCATTAAATATTCTAAAGTTAGCAAAGTCTTTAATGTCATCAGTATTTTGAAAAAAAACTTTAGTATTAAAAGCTAAGGCAAGTCCATATAAATTACTCATAATCCAACGCACTGCACAAGATTTAAAATCTTGGTGTACAAAGTATGATCCCACACCAGTAATCATAGAGAATATCTGTGGCACCCCTGCTAGTTTAGCTGCAATAGAACCATATATAACTGGTTTACCAGTATAAGAGAATACTTGATCTGGACGCACTAGTTTAAATATTTTATATAATTGATATAAAGTCTTAATGTCTGCCCATGGATTTAACCCGGTGCGCGATAAGTTAACATTTATACATGCAATGCCCACGGCTTCGAGTTTTTTAAGTACTACCTGGCTAGCATCAGGTACGCAAGCAATTACTTCGTGCTGCCGTGACATAGCTAATAACATGTCGTAACGAAATATTATTAAGGATTCTGCATGGCTGCCTAACACTAAAATTCTAGCCATAATGTGCCTCGCACCATGATTGTAAAATTAGTACATCCCATAGATGGTATTGCCAGTTACGAGTTCCAGCCAAATGCTCCCGCAATTTTTGTTGCACGGCATTAGTATCCACTAAATTATGTTTAGTTAACATCGAGTGCGATAGCATGTCTTGTGCCCATTCTTTTAATGGTCCACGCAGCCATTTATCGATGGGTACACCAAACCCCATCTTAGGTCGAGTATACAGCGCGGCAGGAACATAACGATTTAAAATCTGGCGTACAATCCATTTACTCTGCCCATCGCGTACTTTAAGGTTGTTTGGCAAGGACCAGGCAAATTCTACGACACGATGATCTAAAAATGGAATGCGCGTTTCTAAACCTACCGCCATAGCAGCACGATCCACTTTTACCAAAATATCATCTGGCAAATAACGTTTGGTGTCCATGTACATCATAATTTCGGTTAAAGATCTGGATTGTAAATCTGCAGCTAAATCAGGTAGCAATATTTTATTTGAATTATTATCCCAATGTGTTAATAACTTTTGATAAATCGCATATGGCGAATCCGCATTCATTAAACGTGCTAACTTTTGCACTTTATCGCCCATATTAAGCGGCACTTTACTTAATAACGGCCGCAAGGGCTTAGGTATAAAAGCAAGATACTTCCAAATTTTTGGCACCCAAGAATAACGATTATACCCAGCAAATAATTCATCACCACCATCTCCAGATAAACTTACTGTGACATGCTGGCGTGTTAATTTGGATACTATATAAGTAGGTAACTGTGAAGAATCCGCAAAAGGTTCATCATAAAATGTCGCAAGATCTGGAATTACAGCCTGTGTTTGCTCTGCCGATAAATATAACTCGGTGTGTTTAGTCTGTAAATGTGCCGCGATTGCTTTGGCGTATTCAGCTTCGTTGTAACCAGCCTCTTCAAAACCAATCGTAAAAGTCTGCACTGGACGACTGCTTTGTGATTGCATTAAAGCTACTATGGTCGCAGAATCGATGCCTCCAGATAAAAAAGCACCTACTGGGACGTCTGCTAACATTTGTAGTCTTACGGCATCTTTTAGTTTAGCTTCTAGCGCATCGACTGCTAATTTTGGATATTCAAAACTGTTAACATTATTTGCATTATTAATTACATTTTTTAATTCCCAATACGCAACATCAGTAACATTACGATCTTGATTAATAATTAACATATGTCCCGGCTCTAATTTGCGCATATTCTGGTAAATTGTATAAGGTGCTGGAATACAATTATATTGTAATAATAACGCCACGCCGTTAGGATCAATATTTTGCTGCCACGCATAGTGCGCCTTCAGGCTTTTAAGCTCAGAGCCAAATACTAAATATTCTTGTAACCAACCGTAATACAACGGCTTTTCGCCAATCCGATCGCGAATTAAATATAATAATTTTTGTTGCCGATCCCACAATGCGATCGCAAACATACCTACAAATCGCGTTAGAGCTTGCTCAATACCCCATGCCTCGAATGCTGCCAAAATTACTTCCGTATCCGAGTGGCCATGCCATTGCGGATCGCAATGCGCAGCTAGTAATTCAGCTTTAATATCAAGATGATTATAAATTTCGCCATTAAAAGAAATCATATAACGGCCGCTAGCAGATTGCATCGGTTGGCTACCATGATCGGTTAAATCAACGATCGCCAAACGGCGATGCCCCAATGCAATACCTATTGTCGCATCAACCCAACTACCACAGCCATCCGGCCCGCGATGCACTAAAGTCTCGCGCATTCTGCTAACCGTGGCTTGCAATTGCTCTGTGGTACTGTGTTGCTTAGTGTCCCAAAACCCTACGATTCCACACATAGTTTTTAAACCATCACTTTGTTTGGATAATATTCTAAATACCAGCTCAAAAATTCTTTAACACCTATCTCGATGCTAGTGGTTGGCCGGTAACCAACTGCCTGCTCTAAATTCGTAACATCAGCATAGGTATCTGGCACATCGCCAGGTTGTAGTGGCAATAGATTAACCTTGGCGGTTTTGTTCAAATATTTTTCAATTAATTTTATATAAGCCGTAAGTTTAACCGGTGCATTATTACCAATATTAAAGACCCGCCACGGTGCACTGCTAGTAGCTGGATCCGGGTTGGATGCATCAAAATATGGGTTAGGCATTGCAGGTTGTGCAGTAACTTTTAATATTCCCGTGACTATATCGTCTATGTATGTAAAGTCACGATAGTGTTCACCATGATTAAATACATCAATAGCCGTACCCGCCATGATCGCTGCAGTAAACTTAAATAATGCCATGTCTGGTCTACCCCATGGCCCATACACTGTAAAAAAGCGTAATCCGGTAGTTGGTAAATTATATAAGCTACTATAGCTATGTGCCATAAGCTCATTAGCACGTTTGGTAGCACCATAAAACGACATTTGATGATCGGCAGCTATATTTTCAGAAAAAGGCAACGCAGAATTTAAACCGTATACCGAGCTAGAGGAAGCATAGACTAAATGAGTTATTTGATGATGGCGGCAGTTTTCCAAAATATTCACAAACCCCACTAAATTGCTTTGCACATAAGCATAGGGGTTAAGCATTGAGTACCGCACTCCTGCTTGGGCAGCCAGATGAATTACTTGCGTAAAGTTATGATCTCTAAAAACCTGTTGCAACTGCATTTGATCACTTATATCTAGCTTTATAAATCTAAAATTTGTAGTTTTAGCATGATGGTGTAACTCATTTAATCTTGCTTGTTTTAAAGTAACATCATAATAATCATTTAAATTATCGATTCCTACTACAATTACATCTTGCTCCAATAAGCGCTTTGCAACATGAAAACCTATAAATCCTGCCACACCTGTAACTAATATTTTCATAATCGCCCGTCCGATTCATCTGCTGTCAAGACATGTTTAATGTCGTACAATACATGCTCTGCTTTGCCTAAACGACGTAATGCAGCCGCACCCATTTCCTTAAATTCCTCATGAGCCACAGCTAGAATTATTGCATCATAGTGCTGCTCTTGTAATTTATTTATCATAGAAATTTTATATTCTGTCATTAAATGTATAACATTAACTAGTGGATCATAAACTGCAACATTAGCGCCGTAATCATGCAACTCGTTAACGATATCGATCACACGCGTATTGCGAAAATCTGTACAGTTTTCTTTAAATGCAAATCCTAAAATCAAAATATCGGCCCCAGATACATGAATCTTACGCGCGAGCATTTTTTTTATTACCTGGGAAGCAACATATTTACCCATGTTATCGTTAATTCTACGACCAGCCAAGATAACTTCGGGATGATACCCTAGCGCTTGAGCTTTATATGTTAGATAATAAGGATCCACTCCAATACAATGCCCACCTACCAAACCAGGACTAAAACGTATAAAATTCCACTTAGTCGCTGCGGCCTGCAAAATTTCTTGCGTATCTAAATCCATCTTATTAAAGATAATTGCCAACTCATTTATTAATGCTATGTTTAGATCACGTTGGGTATTTTCAATTACTTTAGCTGCTTCTGCTACCTGCATTGAGCTTACTTTGTGTGTCCCGGCTACTATAATTTGCTTATATAAATAATCTACAAAATCAGCAACCGCGGGCGTGGATCCTGATGTTATTTTTAAAATGTCTTTAAGTTTGCGAGTTTTATCACCCGGATTAATCCGCTCGGGGCTATACCCTGCAAAAAAATCTTGATTATATGTTAAAGCAGATCCTTGCGCTAAAATAGGCACACAGACTTCTTCTATGGCGCCAGGATAAACCGTTGATTCATATATAACCACATCACCAGCTTTAATAATTTTGCTAAGCATAGTACTTGCCATTTCTAATGGACTTAAATCTGGATTACAATGGTCATCAATAGGTGTTGGTACTGTAACAATAAATACATTGCAAGTTGCAATATCTACGGTGCTAGCGGTAAAACTCAGCATTACAGCATTTGCAAACTCAACGCTACTTAACTCATTGTTCAAATCACGATGTTGTTTTAAGGCATCCAAACGCGGCACGTTAATATCAAAGCCAACGGTAGGAAACCTGCTGCCAAACGCTACTGCTACTGGCAAACCCACATACCCTAAGCCAATAACCGCGATCTTAATATTTTGTTCTGCAATCAACATAAATCCGCCATGCACGAGTTAGAAAGGATGAGTATACTAAACATTAGGCGACTTAGAAATGGGCGCATTGAATATGGTTGTTGGTCACTAATTAAAAAAGAGTTTAAAGTATCATGAGCATATGATAAAATAGGCCTACTATGAATTTAACTCAAATTATAAAACAACAAATTAATGCTAGCATTAATACCAAGCTAGCTATATTAGAGATCCTTCCAGAAGTGATCGGCAACTCTGGGCAAGTTCTATCGAATGCATTACAACAGGGTCATAAAATTCTTTGCTGCGGTAATGGCGGTTCAGCCTCCGATGCACAACACTTTGCTGCTGAGTTATTAGGGCGTTACGTTAGCGAGCGTCCGAGCTTTCCTGCAATTGCTTTAAATACGGATACTTCTACCTTAACAGCGATTGGCAATGATTATGGTTATACGGAAGTATTTGCACGGCAAATTCGCGCGTTAGGGCAGCCTGGTGATGTGTTAGTAGCAATTACTACTAGCGGTAATTCTGCCAATATTATTGCCGCTATCGACGCGGCACGTGAGCGCGGCATGCAAATTATAGCGTTGACTGGTAAAGAGGGTGGTAAATTGGCAACATTGTTACAGCCTACAGATGTGCATGTGTGTATTCCAGATAATACTACATCACGAATTCAAGAAGCGCATATTTTAGTATTGCATTGTTGGTGTGAAATCATAGATCACATATACATTTCAAACAATCCATCGATGTTTAAAAAGTAGTAGAAATGCTCACCGGAAACACTAACAACCTTAACTCGACGAAATTAGATTCATACCAACTCTATACAGCATTAAAAAATGGCACGTTGTAGTGCCATTAGTTGCATGCCTGCCTATACGGATTAAAATTAACCGCCGTGCTGCCCACCACGATGGGGAGGATTATCATTATCGTCTCTCTTTCTTTGAAGCTCCGCAAACTTTTTTTGCAACTCGCTCATCTGCTGTGGCTTTTCAACAATAGCTTTTTGTGGCGCTGGAACCTTCTTTAATGGCACAGGAGGTGCTTGTGGTTTGTCTTTTTTAGTAGCAATAAACTTTTTTGACGGCACTGGAGGTGGTTGACGTTTATCCGGTAAAAATGACGGGATTGGTGATTCAAAATCGTCAAGAATGCAAGCATCAACTTGTTCTTTAGCCCATTTATAAAAACTTTCTTTAGATGGCTTACTCTTTTCACCACTAATAGTAGTAAACTCTAAATCAAACACTCCGCCGTTAATAAGACGCGACAATAACTTCTCTGGGGTTATAGCAGCATCGGGATCATCACCACGAAGTTGCGCCGCTAGCGCTGTAGCCTCTTTCATGAATGCATCTTCAGCCGTTCCGCCCGTATCCCAGTCAGCAACAGCTGCATAAGAAAAACCTGTTATGGGATTCTTCTGCGCATAATCTACTAAATTCCTAGCTCTATCTTCTAAGCAAACACCATAAAAGGCGTTAAAATACTCCATCATTGCTTCAGGAGTACCTTTTTGCTGCGCGCTTACAAAATATATAGTTAAAAATTGTTCAATAAATTCAATGAACTCTTTCTCAACAGCAGCTGAATTTTTTTCGGGGTGCCAAGCCATGCCGGTAATTCTACCTAATTCATCATAGCGATCTGCATCTTTATTATCGAGAATTTTTAAAAATCTTTCTTTGTTAGCAATAAGTAATCCAAATCTTTGGATTCTTATATGAGCTTCTTCGTATTGAGACATTTGTAAATCTGCTCTGATCCCAAATTGTTTTCCTAACTTTGCCCAGAATACAGTTGGTTTCCATTTATTTTTTAATGCTTTAGAAACCCAATCTTTAACTGCAGACATAGGAACGCCAAACATAAAGACATTTAACTCTTTAAGATCAATTGTTGGGTTGCGCGTGCCAAAAACCGGAGTACCGCCAAGTTGTGATTTGACTTTATCCAGCTCTTTTAATACTGAAGCAAACAGATCTATCCCTGGTAAAGCAGCATCGTGTAGGGTCGGGTGAGTAATACTCTCTTGAGCCAAATTAAATATGAACGTCTCTTTTAATAACAAGAACTTCTCTTTTACAGCACTGGGATCTGCGGGCAAAAAACTCATCACACGTGATACTACACTTGAGCTATCACTCATAGAGTGAGGAGAATTACTACGGTCAACCGAATCGGCATCAGACGACGACACACGAGTATTCAGTAATTTTTGACTCGACTTATCACTGAATAAACTATACACCCTCTTCATAACCACCTACCTTTAGAGCCATTGAGTTAATTACTAACCTCTCACAAAATTCGACAGTAAACACTTAAAAAGGTTCAATTGCAGCAATTCTCTGTAGCGGCAAGATAGAAATGTCCTATTTTATTAATGACATAGAACATTCAGGGACGGACATTTGTTATAAAACTTACAATTAGTGAAAAAGAACTGGATAGTGCCCTAGTACTGAGAAATGTACTAAAAAAATCAATCAGTTGACGCGACGACTGTCAAACTCAGGAAATCATAGATCACATATACATTTCAAACAATCCATCGATGTTTAAAAAGTAGTAGAAATGCTCACCGGAAACACTAACATGCTCTTCAAATACAAATGGATCACCATCTAAATTTAGATCCAAAGTACGCCCCCAGGCACGGGCTGCGGTAACACCTACCGCCTGACAAATTAAAGCGCGCGAAACAGCAAAATTTTTAACATCACGAATATAACGTGCCGTTTCATGTTGTCTAAAGCCTTTATAATTATCGCTGGCTATATCGCCGCCAGATATTAAAAAACAAGAAAAAGGCAATTCAGTTACCATGTGCAAGCCTTGTTTTTGATTCACTATCATGGCTGGCAATAAAAACTTCTGCTTTAATGTCATGGCATGTAATTTTTCCAATTTAGGGTTAAATAATAAACGCCCGGTATGTTGTTCTACAGAAATCAAACCGTGTGAATTTAACGATTCTTTTAGACGTGATACGATTAACTCGCTGTCATCTACGCTCATTACACTACCGCATGGCAATAGCCCGAATATGCCAACCGCCAGGGTCAGAATAAAATTTCTTGGTAGATTCTGTAATCTTGACATAGTAGCTATCTTTATCCTTTATGGGTTTTTGTTGTTAGTTACTTACATATGTGTATCATTATAAGCGAGAATCGTGAAACTATACAACCTGAGTTTGATTCAAGTAGCGCGGTACGTAACGGCACTCCAACAGACAGCTTCTCTAGTTAGGGAAACTGTCTGGTTTAAGTACAGTAGAATTAGATCCTGCCTCCTGGGCCAGGCCTCCTTGGCACATAATCTACATCTTCCGTACTCCAATGACCATCTCGATGTTTAACGTATTTATATATATCCGTACCATCTAGAGTCGTTACAGTGATTGATTGATCTCTATGACTATTAACGATATTTAGGTTATGATACATACCAGGACTGTTATCATCCTCTATTATAAGTGTCATTTCACCGTTATTACCCCGCGCTACCCGTCCCAGCCCCTCTACAGGCCCAGGCATAAAAGCTGGCGGGGTTGGTGGAGCTGGCGGCAGGGCTGGTGGTAGTGGCGCTACTCGTCTTTGAGTGGTCAGTAGCGGCGGTGGTGGCGGCGCTACTCGTTGTTGTGGAGCGATCGGAGCATCAAAGTCCTCCTCTGTATAATAACCTTGTTGTTGCTGCTGCCGCTGTTGTGATAACATTGGAGCATTTGTATGAGTGCCACTTTGTGCTGTAGTAGTACGGCGGCTAAATCCACGCCTAAAGTCCGCTAACTGATTTCTCGCCCTCAACTCAGCCTCAGACGCAAGTTGCAACAAATTATCAAGCTTTTCAACTTGCTCTATGCTCGTATTTATCCTCATTTCTTCCCTCGCAACCAGCTCCTCATGAGCTCTTGTTAATCTTTCTATTTCCTCGCCCAGAGCCTGTGCTGAATGATTTATTCGCAACAATGACTGCCCCTCTACTTTGCTATTCTCAGCCACATCAGCAGCAGCCTTTCTAGCATTAGCCGCCTTCTCAGATAGCTGATCAACCAAACGTTTCTCCTGTTCTGCTCTTATCAAGTCGTCTAAGTTACTTCTCTTTTGTGCAACCTGTTTCTGAAGATTTTTAATAGCCTTCTCTCCCTGAATAACCTTGGCTTCAACGTCACCAGAATTAGGTTTAGAATTCGTGAATACACCAGTAAGACTCTTAACACTAGGCACAGCTATCCTGCTAAAACGTCTTTTACTCTTATTATCATCATCGCCACTTCCAGACATAATCTTTCTCCAAATTATAATTATTTTAAAAAAACTATTTCATATGGTAAGTATAAGAACTTTAAATTGAGTTTTGTGGTGAGCGGTTAGAATAAACAGTGGTTTAATCAGTATATGCATGCAAAATAAATTTATGTGTAACTACTCAAGTTCTTGAAAAATGCAGGATTTAATACTCTCTATCCAAGATCACTAGATTCTTTAGCCCAGCTACATATTCATTTGCCGCAAGGGTACGCGGATCAGTATGGTTATTAATGTTTACTAAAATTAATTGCCCACTACCAAATTTAAAATCATTATGCATATCGTAAATCATGCCAATAACCACAAGCTTATTTTCTGCAATTTGTTTTGCAAATGTAACAACCGCATCTTTAACTTGATGATTCACGTTGTATACTAAGTTTTGATTAAGGGTAGCCTTAGGGTTTACTTCTAACGTATCTAATTCTGATTTTACACGTGAGGACTCGTTATCGTAATTTTGCATTGCCGCTTTAACCGCACCACATTGCGAATGACCTACGATTAACAATAATTCTGTATGTAAATGACCAACACCATATTCGACTGAGCCATAGGCCGTTTGCAATTGATTACCAATATTGCGAATCACAAACAATTCCCCAGTCGGAGTATCGGAAATAATATCGGTGTCGACACGTGAATCAGAGCACAATACTACCGTCGCATGCGGGGTTTGCTGCTCTAATGTACTTTTTGAAAGTACGGTATGAAACTTGTCTTTAAAACGTAAGTTAACGTCTACCATTTGCTGTAGCAAATCGCGAATATGTTTTACTTCTACGGAATATGGCTTGGCAACCACAGGCGTAGTAGCCGCAAAAATGTTGCTAGCACATAAAAGAATGCTTACGGTAAAAAGTAGTTTTTTCATGTTCTAATTATAACAAGGATTTGTAAGTTATCCAGTCATATGGCGCAGTGCACAATATGACCTACACCAATAGTTAAAAATTGGTGCTAGTAAACTGCGGCGTGTTCGCACACCTAGCAAAGTATCTCTATAAAATCCCTGAATATTAATAACCAAATCTTTAAATCCAGTGTTATTGTAAGCATGTAAGACGTTTTCAGATTCTCGAATCGCAACCTTACCATACGTAGGAAGATTAAATATTTTTATAAATAGATTCATCTCCGCATACAAACGCTCCAGTTCTGGAGGTAAATTTAGCTCAGCTATAAGCATTATAAGCTCTGCTGGTATTTTAAATGATAACAACAAGTACCGTGTTCCGATTGCTCTTAAATATTTAAAAGCATTATCAGGTATTACAATATCTTTATGTTTAAAATGATCATTAAGAATATCTAGTGTTAAAACTGTGTCATCTATAATTTCATCTGATCCATTATACCCTACAGTTATCATTTTCATTGCACCAAAATGCCGTAACGCAATTTTACTGGCTAATGTGAGTGGATTATCATGTAGCAATATACGCTTTAAATTAGGTAATTCGGTTAAATATAGCGGCAATGACGTCAAATTATTTTGATTTAGGCAGGCACACACAGTATGATGATGGTCTAGACAGTCTTCATAATCTGGCGGAGAGAGAGGGATTCGAACCCTCGATACGTTTAACCGTATACACACTTTCCAGGCGTGCGCCTTCAGCCGCTCGGCCACCTCTCCGTTTAGAGGTTGGAATTGTAACAAAAAGGTAGCTGTAACAGCAAGCCCTCACACCCAATAGCAATCAGTTATATAACTAATGTATAGTTACAATCAAGAGAATAAGCATATAATATTATGGAGACAACGATGAACAACAAGCACCAAGAGAAAAATATAACAGATGTGATCCAGATCTTGATTTATACATTTGATAAAGATTATTATGAAATAATAAAATACTTAAACATATGTCATCAAGAATATATCCCTGCCGTTATTAGCGAATTAGATGATATAATTAACAATGAATTAGATGATATAATTAACAATGAAATAGCTTATGCACAAAAAATAGAAGCTTTTGATATGTTTCTGAATACATATTATGGAGAAGTTAAGAATTGTAAGGATCTTAAAAGCGCATCAGTCCATTGCATAACGTATCTTTATGCGTTTTTATACAAATTAATTTCCGTTCAGATCTTTAAAGTTGCGGATCTGGCTCCAAGTAAAAATGAAAATTATAGTGTAAAGCAGAAACTGAATCAACTATATGATAAAGTTGCACCCAATAAAGCTTTAAATATATCTTTAATAGATATGTTAGTTGAAATTTTACAATACTATATTGTAGCTATTTATATTTCCAAAGGCGATAACCAAGAAATTTTTGCCCCAAACAACAATCCTACCCAAATTAACAATGAAGAATTGCAAAGAGATTATACTTATAACATTAGCAAAATTGACCATTTAAAATATTTAATCGATAAAAATAACATATTATCTCGATTATCTGAGTCTGGTATTCCTGAATTAGACCAATATCTTTATCAATTTAGGCTAGACATAATACAACAGCTATCACGGGATGAAAACCCTAATTACAGCTTTATAAACCAATTTATAATACTTTACATTTATTACAATGCAAAATATATTAGGCATAATGATTGGTTAATAACTGAAACTACGATTGAAGATTTTAACCGTCGCAAGCAGACAGAATTACTAAAATTACAAGCACTAGCGAATCAAAATTCACATCTAGAATTATATTTTGCATTGGAAGAAAAACTAAATAAAATTTTTAAGTATTACCTAGATTTCTGCATCTTATTTAAAAATAGCAATATTAATAAACAAGACAAAATAATTAAATTAACATCAATTTCTAATAAAATTATTCATATCACAACTAATTCTATTATTATAAATTCTATTATTATAAGTTTAATTGGAGTTCAAGAGCAACGTGAACAAATTTTTAATCAAGCTATAAGTTGGGTTATCTACACTGAGTTTAATTCAGAGCTTCCAGAAAAAATAAAATTTATTAAAATATGGCATCAACACTTAAATAAGGCAGAATTAAACTATCTTCTTAATCTCATGACCGAATGGCAGGCGGATCCAGCATTGAATTATTCTAGTCTTGCAGAAGTACTCAATTGCAAGTTAGTATTAGAAAAACACTATGTGGAAAATCTAAATTTTATAGAGGTAATGGAATATTATGATGGCATGCGCGCCAAAACAGTACAGCCACCATCGCATAGCAGAGCTATTCTTTTTGAAAAAATTCTCAGCAGAGCTATTCTTTTTGAAAAAATTAACGAAGAAATTAACGAAAAAATTAACGAAAAAATTACAAATAGGAAAGAAGATGTTAAAAATATGAACAAATATGCAATTGCAAGTATGCCTGAACCCGGCCCTATAACAGATGAAGACAAAAAGAGAAAATTATTATCCTCTCATGATCAAAAAATATGCAACTATGCAGCCGACATTTTATATACGTTAAATCCCCATTGGTATCAAAGTTGCGACCAAGTTCTCGAGAATAAGAATAGCCACCGCAAAATCAGAGCTACAAACTATCTAACTTAAACTCAAACCATTGCCGCGACCGCCGCGGCAATGGCAAGGCTCGAGGTTAACCCCGGCGACTCAATACCATATAAACCAATAAATTTTGCTTTAATATTGATCAAGCTATGGCGCCGCATACAAAAGTCACGAAAACCACCCTCAATACCTGCTAATACAGGGCGAATTCCAGCATAGCCCGGCTGTAATAACGCCTCTTGCACAGTTGGCCAAAAGCGTTGAATAGCTTGTGAGAACTGTTGTGACTTTGTTGCTTCAACACCGTAATCTATGGCCTCAACCCACTCGACATCTGGCCCAAAACGCACTTGACCCGATAAATCTACAGTGCTGTGTGTACCTAATCCCCCTGGCACTGGGACTGGATAAATTAAACGTGTAAATGGAGCGACGCCAGCATAGGTGAAATAACTACCTTTACGATAATACGTTTGTGGTATTTCCAAGGTATCTAAACCAGCAATTGCGGCACTAATTTTAGATGCATACAGGCCAGCACAATTTATTACACAACAAGCTTGCAAGGTCATTAGCTGATCTGCAGCTTGTATTTGTAAAACAATACCATCGTTAGTAACAAACCCGGAAATTACTTTACTATTAACTGCCAACATAGCACCATGCGCTTCTGCATCTCCCAACAACGCCAACATATAAGCATGGCTATCGATAATTCCAGTTGATGGCGATAACAACGCGGCAACCGCAGCGACATTTGGCTCCAGAGCATGCACTGCAGCGGCATTTAAAAATTCTAGATCTGTAACGCCATTAGCGGCAGCTTTAGCCTTAATTTCATGTAGCGTCGCAACTTCAGATTCTTGACTCGCTACAATCAATTTGCCAATTGGTTTATAGGGAATATGTTTATCGTTACAATAGGCGTACAATTGTTGTTTCCCAGCCACACAAAGCTTGGCTTTGGAAGTCCCAGCAGGATAATATATTCCGGCATGAATCACCTCACTATGCCTAGAACTGGTCTCCGTTCCAAAAGTAACCGCAGCCTCTAGCATTATCACTTCCTTGCCTTGCATTGCTAAGTCTCGAGCACATGCAAGACCAACTATACCAGCGCCTATTACAACACATTCGACATGCTCTATGATTTTACTCCAATTCCCTTGTGTAACAGCCAGATACAAAAACTATACAATATAATTATTGCTATTATCAGTATACTTAAGACATATTCTATCGCAACATCGGTGGTGCCAAGCATACCATAACGAAAGCCGCTCACCATATAAAATATTGGATTGAAATATGTAGCCGCCTTCCAAAAAGATGGCAGTAAATCTACCGAATAAAACACGCCACCAAAGTAGGTTAATGGTGTTAATACAAACATCGGCACTAGAGATAGCTGATCGAAGCTGGTTGCAAATACTCCATTAATAAAACCTCCTAGTGCAAGCAGCAAAGATGTGCATACTGCCACTAATATAGTCAAGGGCCAATTGTAAATGTAAATATCAGTAAAAAATAACGCAACAAGTAATACTATACTAGCTACTAGCATCCCGCGAATAAGCCCCCCACATATATAGCCTAACAATATCGCATGATTTGACATTGGGGAGGTTAACATTTCCTCAATATTACGCTGAAATTTACTTATATAGAACGAAAATTCGACATTTATATAGGCGCTATTTATTAACGCCATCATAACCAGGCCAGGTACTATGTAACTTGTATACGGAATGGCGTCCATATGGCCAATACGCGCTCCCATCACGTTGCCAAAGATCACAAAATATAAACCCATCGTGATAACCGACGGCAATAAGGTTTCTGGCCAAATATTTATGATGCGTACAAATTCGCGACGTAGCAGAGTATAAAAACTTACAAACTGTTGTTGCAATCCCACTAGACACCCCCAACTTTATTATGTTGCGCGATTCGCGTTAAAAACAATTCCTCTAAACGGTTGGTTTTGTTACGCATACTCACTACATGAATATTGCGGCTTGAAAGCTGCGTAAATAAGGTATTTAATGTATGAGTTTTAGGAAACATTACTTCCAAAGTTACATCATTTATCAAAGTAAATTTCATGCCATCAACCAATGGCAAGTTCATCATGGTTGTTGGTGCTTGCAAATCTAATAGCACAGTTTCAAATGGTAATTGCGTCAATAAATTTTTTACGTCGGTGCGCTCCAATATAACGCCTTTATCGATAATAGCTATGCCACGGCACAAAGTTTCAGCCTCTTCCAAATAATGCGTCGTAAGTATAATAGTTGTACCCTGGCGATTGAGCTCTTCAAGAAAGTCCCAGGTAGCGCGGCGTAATTCTATATCCACACCAGCAGTCGGTTCATCCAGCACTAACATGCGCGGTTCATGCACCAAGGCGCGCGCAATCATCAAGCGCCGTTTCATACCACCAGATAGTGACCGTGCTGCTTCATTGCGTTTAGACCATAACCCTAGCTGGTGGAGATATTTTTCGGTACGCTCTAGCGCCACTTTGCGAGAAATCCCATAAAAGCCAGCTTGATTCACTACAATGTTTAAGACTTTATCAAATTGGTTAAAATTAAGTTCTTGTGGCACTAACCCCATACAGGTTTTTGCAGCCACTTTATCTAGATCTAAATCATGCTTAAACACCTGTATTGAGCCAGCTGTCTTGTTAACTAATGAGCTTATTATACCTATTATGGTGGACTTACCAGCTCCGTTGGGGCCCAGTAAAGCAAAAAAATCGCCTTCTTGGACCTCAAGATCAATCCCACGTACCGCGGTAACACCATTAGGGTATGTTTTTTCTAGGTTACGAATCGTTAAAGCGCGCATATAACAGCCTCATATTAGTATGCAATATGATACAATATCTGTTCCAACAGTAAAGGGCCACGTTAGTTTGAGAAAAATAATATATCTAACTTTATTACTATTAACAGCATGTAGCTGTTATGGTGAACATGTGATCAAAATTGCTTTTGCAGGGCCATTTACAGGCGCATATAGTGCTTACGGCACTCAATTGCTTTCTGGTGCGACCCAAGCAGTGAATGATATTAACGCCAAAGGCGGCCTCAAAGGCATCAAACTAGAAATTATTCCTATAGATGATCAGTGCGACCCTGATTTGGCGGTAAAGCAAGCAGCGTCAATAGTAGAAAATAAAAATTACCACGCCATAATCGGCCATGTTTGTTCTGCAGCAACACTAGCTACTGGCAGTATTTATGCAAAAGCAAATATTTTAGTAATTACACCTACATCTACCAATTCCAAGATCACGGAACGTAACATAAGCACAATATTCAGAATGACTGGTACGGATCAACAACAAAGCGGTACCGCAGCTAACTTTATTGCAAATACACTTAAAAGCAAACGCATAGCTATCTTGCATGATCATGAGCTCTACAGTAAAGATCTTGCCGATATGGTGAGCGAACAATTGTTGCAATTGGGAACAACACCAGTATTGTACCAAGGCGTAACTAGAGGCACCTGCAATTTTACGCCAATAATAAAAAAACTTAAGGCATTAAATGCCGACGCAGTATATTTTGCTGGCTTATACCCAGAAGTAAGCGCTTTAGCAAAAACTCTAAATGTACTTGAGCTGCAAATACCCCTAATTACTGCCGATGGGATCGCATTAAATAAATTTATTAACAATGTTGGCAGCTCTAAAATTGCCGGTTCAGTGCTTATGACTTTTGCCGATAACCCCAGAAATATAGTTTCTAGCCAAGCGCTAATCAATAAGATGCACGGTAATCATTTAGAAACTACTGGTTACGCATTGTATGCCTATGCTGCAGTAGAGGTTATAGCCCAAGCAATAGATAGCACAAATACCACTGACGGACGCACACTTGCAAATTGGTTGCACCAGCACGAAGTAAACACGGTTTTAGGCAAAAAATCATGGGCCACCAATGGCGACATTATAAATAGCCAATTTAAAATTTACACTTTAACTGCAGAAAACCATTTAGAGTAAAATAATTAATCTACACTTAATATTATGCAAAACAACGACCCCATTGTTATAGTCGGGTACGCTCGTACGCCCTTAGGATCTTTTCAGGGTGTGCTGGCTCCCCTTACTGCTCCACAGCTTGGCAGCTGTGCGATTCGTGGTGCATTGAATAATGCCAAGGTAGCTGTAAATAAAATTCAAGAAGTAATAATGGGTTGTGTGTTACCGGCCGGGTTAGGTCAAGCACCAGCCAGACAAGCTGCTTTAGGCGCAAATCTAGAAAATAGCACGGCTTGTAGTACCATAAATAAAGTATGTGGGTCTGGGATGAAAGCCATCATGTTGGCCCATGACGCTTTATTGGCAGAGAGCATAAATTCTCAAATGATGATGGTCGCTGGTGGTATGGAAAGCATGACTAATGCTCCGTATTTACTTGCTAAAGCACGTAGTGGCTTTAGAATGGGCCATGGCAATGTACAAGATCATATGTTTGTGGACGGTCTAGAAGATGCTTATGACCGTGGCAAACTTATGGGCATATTTGCTGATGAAACAGCGGCTAGATTAAAGATTTCACGGACACAGCAAGATGAATTTACGTTAAGATCGCTAGAGCTTGCCCAACAAGCAATTAAAAATAACTATTTTGCACAAGAAATTACACCAGTCACAATACCATCTAAAACAGAAACTATTACTATCACTATTGATGAATGCCCTAGCAAAGCTAAACCTGACAAAATTCCGACGCTAAAACCCGCATTCAGTCCTGATGGTACTGTAACTGCGGCAAATTCTAGTTCGATCTCCGATGGTGCTGCCGCCTTAGTATTGATGCGATTGAGTACAGCACAACAAAATGGTTTGACCCCAATTGCAAAAATTTTAGGGCAAACACAACATTCACAAGAGCCGCATCTATTTACAACAGCACCAGTGGGTGCCATAACCAAACTGTTATCCAAAACAAATCTTAAGCTTTCACAAATTGATTTATTTGAAATAAATGAAGCCTTTGCTGTAGTGACTCTAGCCGCGATTCAAGAGTTAAAACTAGACTTAAATAAAGTTAATGTGCACGGCGGTGCCTGCGCTCTTGGTCATCCAATTGGAGCCTCAGGAGCACGGATTATATGTACTTTACTATCTGGCCTGCGTAATGCTAATAAAAAGATCGGTATTGCAGCTATCTGCATCGGTGGCGGCGAAGCCACTGCTATGGCCGTCGAGCTTCTTTAGACCTATCGCCGCAACTTCGCAAAAAACTTTCACTTTTTTAACTGGACGAACCATAAAAGCAGTTCTAATATTGTAATAGTAAGAAATCAAACTTGGTTAATATTATGCATGACACAGAATCAACATCATGGATCGCGCAATTAGAGGTAACAGGGCCCATAAAAAGTATTATGGGATTTGTAGATGATTTATCACTAAATTATGATCGTCGCATTGATGCGATGCACGCCGATTATCAAAAAGATATAGAAGAAATCATTGTCTGCTATAAAGAAGAAAAACAGGAGTTCGAAACTCAAATCGCCTATCGTCAAACAATAATTGATGATCTTAAAAAAGAACTCGAAACCTTACAACAAAGTTTTAAGACTTTAAATGTCGAATATAAACTAACTCAAGATTGTTTAGATACCTCTAAACAAGAATTGCTTGAATTAAGCAAAGAACTTAAAAAAGAAGAGGATTTAATCGCTTTAGCTAAAGAGCGGATCAGCGCTGCTAACGCACAAATAAAATTTAAGCTAGATTCAGAGTTGGAATCACAGTTTAACGCCACCACTCTTGCTAAATCTAGTAAAACTAAAGAATTTTTTAAATTAATAATGGATGCACGACTATCAAGAACTGTATTATTACGCCCTAAGCAAGATAATAATGATGATACGTTGTTAGAAGATCAAGAAACAGATACTTTTTCATATTAGCAAACAAATGCTAGCTAGCCTGCACGACAACAGGCTAGCAGCAGTAACAATATTATTGTTGACGACTTTCCATCTTAGCTTTCAATAAGTCACCTAAAGTCGCAGTAGCCACATCTTCGCCATTACGGTTAAATTCTCGTAATGACTCTTGCTCGTCTTCAATATCCTTGGCTCTAATTGACAAGGAAATAACACGATTTTTACGGTCTACATTGATAATTTTAGATTCAATCTTATCGTTTACATTTAAGACAGTACGCGCATCTTCGATACGATCTTTACCAAGTTCAGAGGTTTTTAATACCCCTTCAACACCATCGGCTAATGTTATTAACGCGCCTTTAGCATCTACTTCAGTAACAACGCCTTCTACCAATGTGCCTTTAGCATGTTCAGCAACGTAGTTCGTAAATGGATCTTGTGCTAATTGCTTAACACCTAAAGAAATACGTTCACGCTCGGCATCAATAGCCAAGACCATTGCTTCGATTTCCTGGCCTTTCTTGTATTGACGAACTACTACTTCACCAGTATCGTTCCAAGATAGATCAGATAAATGGATCAAACCATCTATGCCGCCTGGTAAACCAATAAAGATTCCAAAGTCAGTAATAGATTTGATTTTACCAGATACTTTGTCGCCCTTATTACAGGTTGTAGCAAATGCATCCCATGGATTATCTTGACACTGCTTCAAGCCTAAAGAAATACGACGACGTTCTTCATCGATGTCTAGAACCATTACATCAACTTCCATTCCTAGTTGAACGACCTTGCTAGGATGAATGTTTTTGTTGGTCCAATCCATTTCAGAAACATGTACTAAACCTTCAACGCCTTCTTCGATTTCGACGAAACAACCATAATCGGTAATGTTAGTGACTTTACCGGAAAGCTTAGTGCCCTCGGCATAACGCTGAGTAATCTCTACCCATGGATCTGATCCTAGTTGCTTCAGACCTAAAGAAACACGTGACTTTTCACGATCAAACTTCAACACTTTAACTTTCAGTTCTTGACCAACAGCAACAATTTCGCTTGGGTGCTTAACACGACGCCATGCCATATCAGTGATATGCAACAAGCCATCGATGCCGCCCAAGTCAACAAACGCGCCGTAATCTGTTAAGTTCTTCACTACGCCCTTAACTTCTTGACCTTCTTGCAAGTTACCTAATAACGCTTCGCGTTCTGCACTGCTTTCTGATTCTACAACTGAACGACGTGAGACAACCACGTTGTTACGTTTTTGATCAAGTTTAATGACCTTAAATTCTAATTCTTTACCTTCTAGGCCGGATGGATCACGTACTGGACGCACATCGACTAATGAGCCTGGTAAGAATGCACGAATAGAGTCTAATTCCACCGTAAAACCACCTTTAACCTTGCCACTAATGACACCCATAACTGGTTGGTTATTTTCAAACGCTCTGCTTAAGCTAATCCAAGCTTTAGCGCGTTTGGCTTTTTCACGGGATAAGCGGGTTTCACCCCAGCCATTTTCTACCGCGTCTAGAGCAACTTCAATGTCATCACCGACTTGTACTTCTATTTCGCCGTTAATATCATGAAATTGTTGAACTGGCACCTGGCCTTCTGATTTTAATCCTACGTTGATGGTAACAAAGTCATTGCCAATACCGATAACTTTACCGGTAACAATCGCACCAGGATACATTTTTGTTGAGGTACTATTTTCAAATAGTTCTGCAAAAGTCTCACCCATAATTCACTCTCTTTCTCTGCCCACGATTCTACAAATGGCAGGCCTAACGTTAAATATTTGATAAGCGTTGCTTGACCAAGTTCGCTATCGTATTAAACACCACCTCAATACCAATATCGGTGCAGTCTAATAAAATCGCATCTGCTGCAGGCTCAAGCGGTGCAACCGCACGCGTCTTATCCCTTATGTCTCGTTGCATAATGTCTGCAATGAGGTCCTGTAGGGTAACATTATAACCCCTTTCCTTCAACTGTAAAAACCGCCGTTTAGCACGTTCCTCGACGCTAGCGTCTAGATATATCTTCAAAAATGCATCCGGAAACACTATAGTGCCCATATCACGGCCATCCGCCACCAAGCCAGGAGACTGAGCAAAAAGCTTTTGACGAGCTAATAAAACTTCTCTTACGCTTGGATAAGCTGCAATCCTGGAAGCTACATCGCTACAAGCCTCATTACGAATTTCGTTGGTTACGGCAATACCATTTAAATAGGCGGAGTTATCCGAAAATTCTGCGTCTAGGGTACTGGCTAAAAACTCAATCCTATCTAAGTCGTCGAAAGAACAATTATCATGCAAGACCCGTAGCGCTAAAACCCTATATAACGCACCACTATCTAGCAAGTGCCATCCCAAATGTTCTGCTAATAATTTACTTACGGTACCCTTACCCGAGCCGCTAGGACCATCAATGGTTAATACTGGGGTCAGATCAGGCATAAGTATTCTCCTCTGCAATTAACAAACCAGCTTGACACGCCACATGTACAAAATTAGGAAACGACGTAGCGATGTTTTGAGTATCTTGAATCATAATTGGCCGCTGTGCAACCAGCCCTGCCAATGCAAAAGTCATTGCAATTCGATGATCCCCCCCAGATTGCACTGTACCACCAGATATTATCCCACCATGCACCGCTAAACCATCATTAAAAACGTTAACAGTTATGCCAAGGGCTGTTAATCCTGCGGCCATCATGGCAATCCTGTCGCTCTCTTTATGGCGTAATTCCCCAGCACCACGAATTATAGTTACGCCCTTGGCACAAGCCGCCGCAAGACACAATATAGGCAGCTCATCAATAGCACTAGCTACTAGTTCTACTGGAATAGTTACTGCTTTTAGCTTTGTGGTACCGTTAACGCGAATATCTGCCCGCCATTCGCCATTTAATTGACGCTGATTACTAATCCGTATATTGGCACCCATTTGCAACAAAATCTGAATTATAGCGGTTCGCGTCGGGTTAATACCGATATTTTGCAAAACAATTTCAGCTTCAGATACAATGCTAGCACCAATAATAAAAAATGCCGCTGCCGAAATATCCCCAGGCACATCTAATTGTTCAGAAAAATTTTTAAGCATGATTTCTGTATGATCGCGACACCAGCTAGGCGAAGTTACCATGGAGTTTCCTGGCGCATACAAACTGGCTAATAAAATCGCAGATTTTACTTGTGCACTAGCTATTGGCATATTATATTGAATTGGCTGTAAGCTTTGTCCACCAGTAATTTTTAATGGTGCATATTCATCGTTAAGCGCAATAATTTTAGCACCCATAGCTGTTAAAGGCGTAATAATA
>Ga0206900_1078_pt1 | contig 27393 bp, 25 predicted proteins | sample Alteio_BWOrgHeat_46_FD_153235 | JGI IMG/M metagenome (GOLD analysis project Ga0206900, IMG submission 153235) | Enriched cells from forest soil in Barre Woods Harvard Forest LTER site, Petersham, Massachusetts, United States -... | ecosystem: Environmental > Terrestrial > Soil > Temperate forest >... | reverse complement strand
GTGGAAATGGGCGCGCGGAGCCACGCGTTCCAGCGAATAATTGACGCCGCTTTCGGTCATCACAATATATTCACCTGTCGGGTTCGCGGCGCAGAAGTCGATGATCGCCGAGGTGGAACCGATGAAATCGGAATGCCGGAGGACGTCTTCCGGGCATTCCGGATGGGACACCACCAGAGCGTCGGGGAATTCGGCTTTGGCATCCAGCAGGCGGCGCAGGGGGAACGTGTTGTGTACGATGCACGCGCCCTGCCAGATCTTCATATTTTTCCGGCCCGTCTCGCGCTGGACGTACGCGCCGAGGTTTTTGTCGGGCAGGAAGAGGATCGGCTTCTCAGCGGGGATGGAATTTACAATCCGGACTGCGTTTCGCGAGGTGCAGAGAATGTCCGATTCAGCCTTAACTTCGATCGAGGTGTTGATGTAGCTGACGATGACGTGGTCCGGATTGCGGCGCCGAAACTCCCGGATGGGTTCCACCGGGCAGCTTTGGACCAGACTGCAGCTCGCTTCCTTGTCGGGAACGATTACGGTCCGCGACGGGTTCAGCACTTTAGCCGTTTCCGCCATGAACCACACGCCACAGAAGGCTATGACGTCTCCCTCGGCTTCGCGGGCTTTCCGCGCGAGTTCCAGGCTGTCGCCCACGAAGTCGGCGAGTTCCTGAATCTCGGATTCCTGATAGTGGTGTGCGAGGAGGATGGCGCGGCGCTCGCGCTTAAGATCCAGGATCTCCTCGGCGACGGTACTGACGGCTAGCATAGGGGAGGTTTTGTTTAATTTCAGTTTATCGCGCGGTCAGACAACGAACATTCCGACCGCGCAGACCGCCATGACGACGGCGCAGATCCAGCCCAGCCACCGAATCAGGGGGGTGTTCTGACGAGGCCCCATCACCTGGCGGTTGCTGGTCAGCAGGATCACGAGAACAATCAGGGGAGGAGCCAGAACGCCGTTGAGCACGGCCGAGTAAAACAGCATTTTGACCGAGTTGAAACCAGAGAAATCCAGGCACAAACCGAGCGCTACGGCGACGGCGAGGACCGCATAGAACTTCGGCATCACTCTCGGCTTGAAATCCAGGGATCCACCCCAGGCCAGCGATTCCGCGACACCGTAAGCGCTTGAGCCGGCGAGGACCGGAATCCCGAGCATCCCCGTCCCCACGATTCCGAGGGTGAAGAGCAGATACGCCCATTTCCCGGCCAAAGGCCGCAACGCTTCGGCCGCGTCCTTCGCGCTCTGGATGTCCTTCAATCCATGGGCGTGCAACGTAGTGGCCGTCGTCAGGATGATGAAGTACATCACAACCTGGGAAAAGAGCATTCCGATGGCGACATCCCTACGCGATTTCGATAGTTCAGCATCGGTGGCCCCCTGCCGCTGGGCGATGGTCTTCCTGCCCTGGGCCCGCTCTTCCTCCACCTCCTGAGCGCTCTGCCAGAAAAAGAGGTAAGGCGAAATCGTCGTGCCGAAGATGCCTACAAGAACCGCGAAATATTCTTTGGTCCATTCGATATGGGGGATCAGCGTCGCACGCAGAACCGCGTTCCATTGCGGATGCGTAAAGAAGGCCGTGGCAACGTAGGCGAAAAGACTCAGGGTGAGCCATTTGAAGATGTTCGCCACCAGCCGGTACGAGGCGAATACGACCATCGCGACGAGCGAAACGCCGAACAGGGGCGCCCAGATAGGCGAGTTGTAGCCCGTAACCAGGGAGAGCGCATCGGACATGCCGGCGAGATCCGCTCCGATGTTAAAAATATTGGCTACGAGGAGCAGGCCGCAGGCGCTCCACATCACCCATCGGGGGTAGTGGCGGCGGATGTTGGCGGCAAGCCCGCGGCCCGTCACCATCCCGAGCCGGGCGCACATCAACTGCACTGCCGTCATCAGGGGAAAGCTGAAAGCCGCCGTCCAGAGCGGGGTCAGGCCGAAGGCTGCGCCCGTTACCGAATATGTGGAAATGCCGGATGGATCGTCGTCCGCAGCGCCCGTGATCAGGCCGGGTCCCAGATCGGAAAAAAACCGAAGGACGTGGTTGCGAGACGGCGAAACTTCGTTCAAGCAGGCGGGTTGGCCGCAGGCGCCGGAGTAGGCTTGGTCTCTTTGGCCTTCGTGTCCGCAGACTTCGCTTCGGAAGGCTTGCTGTCCGACCCGCTCGATTCTTTCGCGTCGCCTGATTTATCCGCGGGAGTTTTGGATTCTTCCTTTTTGCCGTCTCCGCCGTTTGATTTCGGGTAATCGGTGGCGTACCACCCGCTGCCTTTCAACTGAAAAGCGGAGCGGGAAATCAGACGCTCGACCTCGCCTCCGCATTCCTCGTGGACCTTGACCTGGTCATCGGAAAACTTCTGAAGCACCTCGAAGATCTTACCGCAGGAGTGGCACTTGTATTCGTACAGAGGCATACCGCAACTATATTTTAACAGGACACGAAAAAAGGGCAGGCTTTTTCGGCCTGCCCTCAACGAAAACGCGATGCGGAGGAGGGTTTATTTCTTCTTCGGCGCGGCTTTCTTTACCGGAGCGCGGTGCGCGGGCGCAGCCGAGAAAGCGGCATCGGGAAGTCCCTTGATGTCTTCCTTCGGGTCGTCGATCGTGACCGTCAACATGTACGGCTCCTTCGTAAACGCGGCCACCTCGCCCTTGAACTCGAAGGGGTCGCCTTCCTTCAGAACCTTGGCATTGAGCGCCTTTTCGAACTTCAAAGTCACGTCGCCCCCAACATTGTCGACGTTCGCCACGATGTCCTTATCGTTGATGGTGACGATCTTCGCTTTGAACATTCCAATCTCGGCCGGCGGGATCACAGATCCTTTTATCTGACTGAAGTAGTTGTCGCCATCCGCGGCGGTCAGCGCGGTCTTGATGGTCCGCCAGAGGGCGGTGTCAGGGTGAGCCTTGTTGAACTCATCCTGATTTTTGAACTGTTCCTGAGAGATCTCGTTGGCGTTCTTGATATGGAAATCGGGGGGAGGAGTTGGCGAAGCCAGCGCCTGCTGCTTCAGCTTGGCGATGTCATCTTTCACCTGCTGCGCTTGCTTGGGATCCTTCATATCGTCGCCGTGATATCCCGAATACACGCGGGTCAGGTAGTCCTCGGCAGTCTTTTCGCCGGCGGGAGGCAGCGCGCCCTGACCGGTTATGGCCGTGGACCGGGCAAGATCGTAGATCGCCTCGGAGTAACGGTTAATGTTCTTTTCGGCGATGATCGCGCTTCCCAGCGAAAAGTAGCTCTGCGCGTCATTGGGGTTGCTTCCGGTCAACTTCTTGAATTCACCTTCGGCAGCGGGGTAGTCTTTCTTCTGCTGATCGACCCATCCGAGGACGGCATGCGCCTGAATCTGAACGCTGCCGAGGGCGGTCTTCCACTGGTCGTCGGTCGCGCCGATGCCCTTCTTCACGTCATCCGAGAAATACGTGTTGAAGTTGTCAACCACGTCCTGGGCCGCTTTTTTTCCATCGTCCAGAAGTTCGGGCGGACCCTGCTTTCCATAGGCGGCGGTCGCAATCTGCATTAAGGCATTCGCCTTCTGGAATGTGCGGCGTCCCGCAAGCTTGGCGTCGGGGTACTTCTGCTCCCATTCCTTTATCTTGTCGAGTTTCTTGTGGGGATCCGTCTCCTTATCGGCGGCCTGAGCGAGATCGTATTCGCCCTGGTCCTTATATGGTGACTCCTGCTGGGCCGCCTGGGGGCTGGGACTTGCCCATGCCCGACCCGAGGGAAGCGCCACCGTCGCGGCGATTCCCAAGGCTGCTATCGTCAAACCAAAACCTAGTTTCTGCTGCACTTTGCTCTGCCTCCCGCGTCTTCAAATCAAAATGAACCCAGTCCGGTATTTAAGAGAGTATCTCAGATCCGGTCACAGCAACTGATGCTTAGCCGAAGCAACCGATGTTCATTTCCAGAGCCGCCCAATCCTCACGACAGGCGGCAAATGCGGAGTATACCGAACCTTGAGTGGTCCATCAACGCACCGCGCCGTTATGGTGGACGCCGGGGCCCGGTCCGGAGTTCCCACCCGGACTACCTGTTACAATCGCCCCAGTCCATTGCGCGTCGCCGACCTCGCAATAATTCTGATCTATCTGGCTGGAGTGACGTGGTTTGGCGCACGGTTCCGGGAATCCCAGAAGACGCTCAAGGATTACTTTCTCGGTGGGCGCACCGCTCCCTGGTGGGCAATCGCGCTCTCTATCGTGTCGGCGGAGACCAGTACGCTGACCATCATCGGGACGCCTCCTCTCGCGTACGCGGGTAGTTATGTTTTCCTCCAGGTGGTATTCGGGTATCTGCTGGCCCGGATTGTAATCTCAACGATCTTTCTGCCGCAATATTCTCAAGGACAGCTGTTCACTGCATATGAGCTGATGCAAAGGCGTTTCGGGGCCCGGGTGCGGCGTGTGACGGCCGGAATTTTTCTGGTTACCCGGGCGCTCGCGGAAGGCGTTCGCGTGTTCGCCGTGTCGATTGTGGTCTCGATCATCCTCCACACCGGCGGACTCACTTCGGTTGTGGTGATTACGGTACTAACGATTTTTTACACGTTCGAGGGTGGGATGACGGCAGTGATCTGGACCGACGTTGTTCAGATGATCATGTATATTCTGGGCGCCGCCGTCAGCCTGATCGTTCTGGAGGGAAAGATACCCGGCGGATGGACTCAGGCGTGGACCGCCGCATCGATCGCGGGAAAATTGCGCGTGCTCGATTTCCATTGGTCCTGGACCATGCCGTATACGTTCTGGGCGGGCATTATCGGCGGGTGCTTTTTGACGACCGCGAGTCACGGGACGGACCAGTTGGTGGTGCAGCGCCTCCTGGCCGCGAAGAATCAGAGCCAAAGCCGAATCGCGCTGTTCGCAAGCTGGTTTGTGATCCTCGTCCAGTTCACCCTGTTCCTGACGATCGGGATTCTGCTTTGGGCGTTGCGCGGCGGCAAGCCCATAGAGGGCTCTGCGGACCGGCTTTACCCCTCTTTTATATGGGAGTCGCTTCCAACCGGGATTGCGGGTTTAGCGATGGCCGCGATTCTCGCAGCCGCGATGGCCAATCTCTCGGCCGCGCTGAATGCCCTGGCATCCACGACGGTCGTGGACTTTTATCAGCCCCTGACGCGCGCACGGCACTCGGCGGCCCATTATCTTAAGGTCTCGCGGCTTTCCACGATTTTCTGGGGCGCGATTCTTGCCGGGATCGCGCTTGTTGCCAGCCAATGGGGATCGGTGCTCGAATCGGGCCTTTCCATTGCCTCCGTCACCCTGGGCATTCTGCTTGGCGTATTTCTTCTGGGCGTGCTCACGCAGCGTCCTGGTGAATGGGCGGCGATCGCGGGAGTCTGCGCCGGGGCGGCCGTTATGGCCTTCGTCAAATTCGCGACGAAAATCCCCTTCACATGGTGGGTCATGATCGGTAGTCTTTCGACGTTTTCCGTAGGATATGGGGCCTCATTCTTCCTGAAGGCGGACCGGCAGACCGCATGACCGAACTGCGCCGTGACCTGGGGCTGGCCGCCGCGCTGGCGATTGTAATCGGCACCGTGATCGGCAGCGGCATTTTCCGCGTGCCGCAGGCCATGGTGAACAGCGTGGGAAGCGCGCCGCTCGTGTTCGTCGTATGGGTTGTGGGGGGCGCGCTTTCGCTCGCCGGCGCTCTGACTTACGCGGAACTTGCATCCGCCATGCCGGGCGCGGGCGGCGAGTATGTCTACCTGACTGAAGCTTACGGACCGCTCTACGGATTCATCTATGCCTGGACGCAGATGTGGGTGGCGAAAAGCGGATCGATCGCAACGCTCGCGACCGCGTTTTTTGAATACACCGCGCACTTCGTGCCGGAATTCGAAAAGGTCTGGTTCGCAGTAGGATCATTGCAGATCAAGTACGGCCAGGTCTTCGCCATGAGCCTGATTCTCATGCTGGGCCTGGTGAATTATTTCGGCGTCAAAATCGGCGGGGCGGTTCAGATTGCGGTCACGATCGTTAAGGTCGGGTTGATCGCCTTCGTGATTATCGCGGGACTTCTGTATTCCGGCGGCGCGCCGGCTTCGACGCCGATACCCGCTCCCCCCATCACAACGGGATTTGTCGCCGCTCTCGTCGCCGCTCTTTGGGCGTACGACGGCTGGAACAACGTCGGGATGGTCGCATCCGAAATCAAGAACCCGAGAAAGAACCTGCCGCTGGCGCTGATTGGCGGAACGATCGCTGTGATCGCGATCTACAATCTCGCGAACTGGGCTTATTTCCGCGTCCTCTCGCCCGCGGAAGTGGGGGCGCACAAACTGGTCGCAGCGGAAATGATGATGCGGGTTCAGGGCCCGGCGGGAGCAGCGGCCGTTTCGGTGGCGGCGATGATCTCGATCTTCGCCGCGCTCAATGGCTCCATCCTGACCGGATCGCGTGTTCCGTTCGCGGCCGCGCGCGACGGATTGTTCTTCCGATCCGTGGCGCGCGTTCATCCGGCGTTCCGGACGCCGGGAATTTCCATCCTCATGATGTCGGTATGGTCGTCGCTATTGGTCTTATCAGGGAAATATGAAGATCTTTATTCTTACGTGATTTTCTCGAGTTGGATCCTCTACGCGATGGCGACCGCGGCTGTTTTCGTGCTAAGACGTAAACGGCCGGATCTGCCACGCGAATACCGAACTCTTGGCTATCCCGTTGTCCCGATTCTGTTTCTGGTCGGCGCCGCGTTACTCGAGATCACCACCTTGATTAATCAGCCCCGCGAATCGGTGGCAGGAATTCTCCTGATTTTGCTGGGATTGCCCTTCTATTTTTTCTGGAGAAGCCGTAAGCGGCGCTCCGAAGCCCGTAGTTTTTCGGGGCCGTTACTTTAGTTCTGGTACTAATGTGTCGAATACCGCTTGAAAATAAAACGAAACCCTTGCCTCCGTATTCATCTCTGCGTTACTAATTGATCTGTAGAGCGGACCGGGTTTGAGTTCCCCCGATGCGGAATCCTTTAACGCGTCGAGCTTTCTATTTCTTCTTCGGACCGACTAAAGAATACAGGAGTTCACCGTGGACGTAGGGAAAATCCTGAGAGACTTACGCCAGAAAAGAGACGAGCTAGAGCAAGCGATTGAGAGCCTGGAGCGCCTGGCGCGGACCCGGGGAGATCGCCGCGGCAGACCGCCCGCGTGGCTAGGCGAGATTAAAAAAAGAAGAGGCCGGCCGCCGGGCAGCAAGAATAAGCCGCGGGCCGAGGTAGGAGCTACTCACGGGGCGTCGGTTGTTGCAGCGCCGCGGGAAACTGTTCACACCGCCGCCGCAGCCTGACCCGGTTTATCGATATATCAGATAATTCTGACGAATCCGCTCGAATTGCGCTAATCCCTTTTCAGCGGCGCTCGCGGCGTCGGTCCCCGTCTCGAGAGCCCCGAGAACGGAACTGTTTCCAATCAGGGAAGTGTTGGCGGTCCAGATAATTTTGCCGGGATAGAGACGCCGGAGCGCCATTGCGATTTCGAGTCCCAGCCGGGATGAGGAAAATATCGCCCGGTCGGTGACTTCAAATCCGACGCCTTCAATTTCTTTGCCACTAAAGCTGGATGACGCGGGCCTGAATTTCAGCGGATATACGCGCAAGCCGGGAATCTGACGGCCCGCGAGGTACGCGGAGAGCTCTCGGCCCTTTATCCAGTCGGCGCCGACTTGCTCGAACGGAGCATCGGTCCCCCTGCCTACCGAATAATTCGTGGAATACTCGAGCATTGCGATCCCGGGATATAGGAGAGCTTCGGCCGGATTGCGGATGTTAGGAGACGGGTTTATCCACGTTAGTCCGGTGGCATCGAACCAATATTCACGTCGCCATCCCGACATTTCGATGACGTGAAGGTCGGTTCCCAGACGGCGCTCTCCATTTTCGAGCTTCGCCAGTTCACCGATGGTCATGCCGTGACGCAGGGGCAGCGGGTACCCTCCCACGAACGAGAGTTTGTCGGGATCGAGCAGGGGACCCTCGACGTGAAGTCCGGTCAGTGGGTTCGGGCGGTCCAGGACATAGAACGCGATCTTAGCGTGAGCGGCGGCTTCCATAGCGTACAGCATGGTCGTTTCGTAGGTGTAGAAGCGAACGCCGAGATCCTGGATATCGAAGACCAACGTGTCGATGCGCCCGAGCATTTCAGGCGTTGGCTTTCGTGTCTTTCCGTAGAGGCTGAATACGGTTATTCCTGTCGCGGGATCTTTTGAATCCGCGAGGTTGTCGTGATCTTCGGCGCCGGCGAATCCGTGCTCGGGCGAAAACAGGGCTACGACGTTCACGCCCGCTTCTTTCATCACGTCGACGTTGCGGCGTCCCGCGCGGTCGATCCCGCTCTGGTTCGTGATCAGCCCGACTCGCTTGCCGCGGAAAATACCGAAGTGACTGGCCGCGAGGACGTCCAGGCCGGTTTCGGTGACGCCAGCCTGCGTGGAAGCCGGGGGCTCATAGCCGACGCCTGCCGCGGCAATCGTAGCGACCTGCCGGCGCAGAGGCGTGACCGGCTTTCGAAGCTGCGGATGGCCCGAATTCGCGAGCAGAATCACATAAGTCTGGGATAAGGGATCGATCCAGATCGACGTTCCGGTGAATCCGGTGTGCCCGAAAGACGAACCCACCGGGAATAGCTCGCCACGATTTCCCGAATAGGGGGAATCGATATCCCAGCCGAGACCGCGGAGGACCGGTTGGTTGATGGGAGTCGCCGGTGTGGTGAATTTGCGAATGGTTACCGGGCTGAAGAGGCCATCGCCGCCATCGAGCAGCATCTGACAGAATTTCGAAAGATCGTCAGCGGTCGAAAATACCCCCGCCTGTCCTGCCACGCCGCCCATATCGCGGGTTGTCGGATCGTGCACCACGCCACGCAGGAGCGTACCGTCTTTGAGCATTTCGGTCGGCGCGATGCGCGGTTTCAGGGCGGGATCGGGGAGGTAGCCGGTATCCGTCATGTGCAGCGGGCCGAAAAGAACCTCCTTCGCGTATTCGTTCTCCGGCATTCCGCCGAGGCGCCTCACAATTTCGCCGAGCAGGAGGAAATTGATGTCGCTGTAAACGAACTTCGTCTCCGGCGGATTTGCGGGCTTGTCGTTGAGGGCGCGGCGAATGCCTGTTTCATAGCCGCTCCAGGGCGGGTCGAGATCCAGGTCGGGGCGGAGTCCGGAGAAATGCGTCATCAGGTCTCTTACGGTGATGGCGCTTTTCCCGCCCTGAAACTCCGGGAGATAGCTCGTGACCGGATCCTCGAGCCAGATTTTGCCTTCCTCGAAGAGCTTCATGATGCAGCTTGTCGTGGCGACAACCTTGGTGAGCGATGCGAGGTCGAAGATGGTGTCCACCGTCATAGCCTCAGGGGAAGGAGCGAGCGCGCGTTTTCCGTAGGCCTTGCGGTAGACCACATTTCCGTTGTGGCCTATGAGAAGGACGGCGCCGGGTATCTTGTCTTCCCTGATCGCCTGTTCGATCGTCCGGTCCAGATCGGCCGCGCCGTGGATCGTTTGACTCAGCGCCGGAAGGCAGAAGAGTACGGCCGAGAGCAGGTATCTCATTGCCTCCACAATACACTGAGGAATTGCCCCAATTACCGTTAATCGAACTTCGTAAAGTCACCGTCGCGCGCGGAGAAAATATCGCATTGCGCGACATCAGCCTGACCATCGGATCCGGCGAACACGTCGCCATTCTCGGCCCGAACGGATGCGGAAAATCGACGCTGATCAAGACCATTACGCGGGAGTGCTATCCGCTCGCGCAGCCGGGATCGTCGGTGTCGATCCTCGGACAGTCCACGTGGAACGTCTTCGACCTGCGGAACTTCCTCGGAATCGTCTCGAACGATCTGATGACGCAGTGTACGCGCGAGATTACGGGTTTCGATATTGTCCTCTCCGGCTTTTTTTCCAGCATTGGAATCTGGCCGAATCACCAGGTGACGGACGAGATGCGGGCGAAGGCGGCGCATGTCCTCGGTCTGCTGGAGGTTTTGCACCTCTCTGAGAAACCGGTGGACGAAATGTCTTCCGGCGAAGCGCGGCGGATGATGATCGGCCGCGCGCTGGTGCATGATCCGCAGGCGCTTTTGTTGGATGAGCCGTCCACCAGCCTGGACCTTTCGGCTCAGCGCGATTTGCGCGACACGGTGAGACAACTGGCGCAATCAGGGATAGGCATTCTGCTCGTGACGCATCACCTTTCCGATATCATTCCGGAGATCGAGCGGGTCATCCTCATGCGAGAGGGGCAGATCGTCGCTGACGGTCCGAAAAGCGAACTTCTGAATCCTGATGCGCTGCGGGAACTGTTTGGCGTGGAGGTTCAATTAATCCGACACGACGGTTATTACCATCTCTGGTGACCGTTCGCGTACAGAGCTCTCCGCCGGGAGAATGAGTCGTACGGGATCATCCGCAACTTCCCGCCCGAAGGCCCTCATCTTGCGAGCGAACGCTTGTGCCTGCATTGGAGGGCGTTGATTTCGACAGAATTCGAGAAGCCGCCGCAAAGTTAAGGGAGCCGTTGGAACAATCGCAGTCGGATACCCAGGCCCGGCTGCTCGTAGTCGATGACGACGAGGACAACCGGCAACTCTTACGGCGAATGCTCGAGCGCCAGGGCTATGTCGTGGCGCTGGCAGCGAGCGGCCCGGAATGCCTGGAACTACTGGAGCGAGATCGATTTGATCTCGTGCTGCTCGACGTCATTATGCCGGGGTTAAGCGGCTTCGAGGTACTGAGCCGGGTTCGCGAACACCCCGATATGCGATCGGTTCCCGTTGTCGTTGTTTCCGCTCTGGGCGAAAGCTCCGCGGCGATTCGTTGCCTCAAAATGGGCGCGGAAGATTATCTCCCCAAACCATTCGACCCTGTACTGCTGAAGGCGCGTATCGGCGCATCACTTGAAAAAAAGCGGCTCCGGGACCGGGAGGCGAAATACGCCCACGAACTGGAGTCCGCGCTGATGGAACTGCACAGCGCCAAAGACAAACTTGTGGTTCAGGAGAAGCTGGCGTCGTTGGGGGCCCTGACCGCGGGGATCGCCCACGAACTGAAGAATCCGCTGAATTTCATCACGAATTTTTCTTCGCTCTCGCGCGAGATCGTTCAGGAGATCGAGACGGAACTCGCGCAGCCGAAACCGGATTCCACGAGTGTCGCCGAGTCGCTGCGGACTTTAAAAGAGAACCTCGATCGTGTGGAGAGCCATGGCCGGCGCGCGGATCAGATCGTTCGGGGCATGCTGCTTCACACTCACGGGCAACCCGGGCCACGCGAGCCGCGTGACATTAACGCGCTGGTCGAAGAGGCCCTGAATCTCGCCTATCACGGAATGCGCGCGCAATCGCCGGGCTTTGAGGTCACGATCGAGAGAAGGCTGGCGCCGGGACTCCCTCAGATTCCGGTGGTTTCGCAGGATATCAGCCGCGTGTTGGTGAACATTCTGGATAACAGCTTTTACGCCGTGGAGGAGAAGCGTAAATCGGGTATCGCCGGTTACGCGCCGTCGATTACGGCAGAGACCCGGGATGCCGAGGGGGCGGTCGAGATCGTAGTCGAGGACAACGGGACCGGAATCCCGGCGGGTATCGATCAGAAAATTTTCGATCCGTTTTTCACCACGAAACCGGCGGGCGCGGGGACCGGTCTTGGTTTGTCGATCAGCTACGACATTGTGCGGGCGCTCGGCGGGGTAATTACCTGCGAATCGGAACCCGGGAAGTTCGCCCGGTTCCGCGTGTCGCTGCCGAAAACGGTGAAGTCATGACCGCGCGAATACTCGTTGTCGACGATGAGCCGGATCTCGAACCTTTGATTCTGCAGCGGTTTCGGCGGCAGATCGGCGCGGGTGAGATGGATTTCGCGTTCGCGCGCGACGGTCAGGAGGCGATCGCGAAGCTGGAAAGGGATCCGGCAATTGATCTCGTCCTCAGCGATATTAATATGCCCGTCATGGACGGCCTCACGCTGCTGAGCCGTCTCAACCAGATGCCGAGGCTGCTTAAAACCGTGATGGTGTCGGCATACACGGATATGCTGAATCTCCGGATCGCGATGAACCGCGGGGCTTACGACTTTGTCACCAAACCCATCGACTTCGCTGACCTCGAGGCGACCATCCGGAAGACGGCGCACGAACTCGAGGCTCTGCGCGAATCGCGGCGGTTGCGCGAGGAACTGAGCGAAATCCAGGCGGAACTCGACGTCGCGGCGAAAATTCAGAAGTCCCTGCTTCCCGAACCCATGGCCTCGCATCCGTGTCTCGATATCGCGGCCATTATGCTGCCGGCGCGGCAGGTCAGCGGCGATTTTTACGATTTCTTCGCGCTGGACCGGAAACGGTTCGGCTTCGTCGTGGGGGATGTTTCCGGCAAGGGCATTCCAGCGGCGTTATTCATGGCGGTCACCAGGACGGTTCTGCGATCGACGGCGCTGCATGGCGCGTGTCCCGCCGCGTGTCTTGCGGCAGTGAACCGCACGCTTCTGCCGCAGGGCGGGGGACAGATGTACGCAACGCTGTTCTACGGGATTCTCGATACGGAGCAGGGCAAGCTGACGTGGAGCGTCGGCGGCCATCAGCCTCCCTGGATCGTTCCCGCCGAAGGGGAACCTTGCCCGATCGAGGGCTCCCGAGGGTTCATGGTGGGGATTTTCGACGAGGCGAGATTCGAATCCACCGAGACGGTCCTTCGGCCCGGCGACGCGTTTCTGGTGCATACTGATGGCATTACCGACGCGGAGAACACGACGCATGAGATGTTCGGCAGGATAAGGCTTGCGAACCTGGTCCGTTCTCTGGCTCCCAAAGATGGCAAAGAGGGCGCGTCCGGTACGGTCGCTATGGCTCAACGCATCATCGAAGAGGTACGCAATTTTACGTCGGGCGCTTCCCAGGCGGATGACATCACGCTGCTTGCGGTTCGCTACGGCGGCTGCGAATGAGTGACGCCGAGACGCGCTCTCCTGAGCCGCGGTGGCCGGCGCTCGTGGCCATACTCGCGGTCGGAGTCCTCAACCTTGTGGTGCCCGAACAACTGACGATTGGACCTGGATGGGCGGTGCTGGCGGTGGTCGCGGCTTTCTCATTGCCGACGGTGATCTTCCATCAGATCGGCCGGCGCCGCTTAAACGAAGCGTTCGCTTACATGGGGCTGTCCGTCATCACGGCGGCGCTGGTGGGATCCCTGACGCTTCTTGTCACCCGATTACCGGAGCACAAGGATCCTCCCGTGGAACTGCTGCGCGCAGCCGCGGCGCTTTGGGTGGCGAATATTCTGGTGTTCGCGTCATGGTACTGGCGGCTGGACGGCGGGGGCCCGAACGAACGCGACAAACGCGCAGTTCACGTCGACGGCGCATTTCTGTTTCCCCAGATGATGATGGATCGGGCACTCAAGGAGCAGATGGGCGAGGAATTCTGGAGTCCCGGTTTTGTCGACTATCTGTTCCTCGCGTTCAACACCAGCACGGCGTTTTCTCCAACGGATGTCCCCGTGCTTTCGCGGTGGGCCAAAGTGATGATGATTATTCAGTCGCTCATCTCGCTGACCACAGTGGCGCTGCTGGCGGCGCGCGCGGTCAATATTCTTTAGTTCAGCCCGAAGTCCGTTTCCGCAGCGCTATCTGGTAAGCTTCCAGGCCCCCTGTAGCGAGCGAGTGCGTGCCCGCCCACAGGTAAAGCTGAAATCGGCGATATTGCGCCTCGCCGAAGTTCTCGACGATCACGTCACGGGCCTCGTCCAGATTCCGCGCCCAGGCTTCCATCGTGAGACGGTAGTCTTCGGTCCCGTTGCGCACCTCAATCAGGTCGAGCGAGGACTTCCGCAACGCACCCATATACTCTGCGATATCCAGAAAATGTCCGTTGCCCTCATAGATCAGGACCGCGGTGGCCGTCGTCTGGCGCGCGCGCGCCGCGGAGGCGTCGAGATAAACGTAACCGCCCGGTCTCAGGAGCTTTTCATACTGGCGAATTGTTGCGGGGTAGTCGGGGAGGTGCTCCGTCACTCCGAGATTCACAATGGCGTCGAATGGCCGGGACGAACGGTAGTCCAGAAAATGCTCGCAGACCACACGGCAGGTGAGCTTCTTGCGGGCGATCAATTCCGAGACATAACGTTCTGAAACGGTCGAAATCGTCAGGGAGGTCACATCGATGCCTCTGTCTCCCGCGAATTCGACGAATGAACCCCACCCTGCTCCGATGTCGAGTACGCGGCATCCAGGCGTCAGCTTCGCCCAATCGAAAGCGGTGTTCATCTTCCGTTCCATCGCGTCTTCCAGCGGTTCGGTTGACGAGGAGAATTCGGCCTGGGAATAGCAGCGGTACCTGCGGTCAAGAAACAGTTCGTAAAAGCGCGGGTCTTCGTTGTAATGGCTCTGAATCCACTCCTTGTCGCAGGCGACCTGTCCGCGAAACAGAGGCAGGATTCGGTCGTTCCAGAAGCGCGCGAGAGGGAAGCGGTCGATCAATCCGGACCGGAGATCGAGAGCCGCGAAGAGATCGCCTTCGAAGTTCAGGTCGCCGTTGATATATGCGCTCGCGATCTTCACCTCATCGAGGGATCTCATAGAGGCAAGGCCCTTGGAGTTCGTTGCCGCGATGCGAAATGACGGCGCGCCGGAGCCGGCGCGAACCACGTTTCCGTCCGGCGTCTCAAACTCCCACGCGATGCCTTCCGGCGTCAATCGTGAGAGAAACGACAGGTCGCGAGGCGCATGCTCCGAAGCTGAAAACGCCGTGGATTCCGGCGGCTGAAGAATCTCCCCTTCCGACTCGTCCCGCATAATCTTTCGATAAAGGATACACAAAACGGGGCCCGGATGTTCCGGAATTTTTAGCCGTCGCAGGATTCAGAACGTGTAGCTCACGCCGAATACTGGCGTAAACTGCTCGAAGATACCGCGCGCCGTGTTGTGCGGCGCCGGAACGATCTGCTGCCTGGGAAACGTAGTGATGTAATCGCGGAATTCGGCTCGAAGAAGCATATGCCGGCGCAGCATGTAGGTCACGCCTCCTCCCGGAAAGAAAGTGACCTTCCAGACATCGTTCGTCGTCAGGCTGGCGATCTGCGGAATCGGCTGCGGAAATGGCGCCGGGCCGGCGATGATATACCCCTTCGCGCCGGCGCCTCCCGTTATAAACGGGCGGAATCGGTGGTCGCGCCCCTTGAAATGAAAGAGCAACGCCAGCGTGAGCGCCTGGGACTGGCCCTGGATGTCCGTCTTTACGCCTTCGCCTTCCAGGAACGGATGTCCGTCGTGATAGAGATAGGAAAACTGGGCTGAGACGTAATTCGAAAACTCATACCCGAGGTCGATACCGGCCGCAAAGCGGTTCCGGATGCCTGCCGTTACCGATCCGCTGTCGGAATAGATCGAGCCATTCCGGTAGAAACCATATCCGATATTCGCGCCCACTTCATACGTTTGCCCGAAGGCGCAAGCGGCGAAAATAAATCCCAGCAGGTACTTCATACCTCAGCCTGCTTTTCAGCTTCAGACTAGCAGACGTTAGAAAAGCGGCTTGTAGACCGCAGAGACGCGGAGCCGGCGATAGTCGATCCACCAGGCGCCGTCCCGGAACAGAACAGGCCTCAGGCGATCTTCGGCGTCCTGAACGATCGCTTCACGCTGGCTGCCCGGAATTCCCTCGAAAAGAGGCCCGCAGAACATTTCCATCCATTCCCGCAGGCCCCGTTCCGGGTGTTCCAGCCGCGTCCAGCGGGGAAAGGTCCTTGCGTCGGCTACCTCAAATCCAAACCTTTCGAGCCGGCCGGAGTATTCTCCGAGGCTCGGATAGAACCACGGACTTTCGCGCCCGAACCCGGCATCACGCAGCGCCGCCTGAAGTCCTTCCATGAATCTTGCGGTGTTGCCGCGGCCGCCGAACTCCAGCACGAAACGGCCGCCGGGCTTCAGCGCCTGGGAAACGCTGCGAATAACCGAATCAGCATCGGGGACCCAGTGAAGGACCGCGTTAGAAAATACCGCGTCAAAGGGAGCGTCAAAGTCGAAGTTGCGCGCATCGGCGAGCTGGAACTTGAGCTTCGGGTAGTTCTGCCTCGCCTGCGCGATCATCGACGCGGAGGAATCGATTCCGATCGCATCCGCTCCCCGCTCGGCTATCTGGGAAGTCAGGTGACCGGTTCCACACCCAAGATCGAGCACGCGCTCACCCGGCTTCGGGTCAAGTTTATCGATCAGGTCCGAACTGCTTTTCCAGACGAAGGAGTGGCGGTCTTCGTAGAGGGCGCTGTCCCAGGGATCGGCCATCAATTCCTGGCCGCCTCGGGCATGAGCACGAAATAGTCGTAGACCGTGCGCGCGACCTCGGCCACCGCCCGCTCCTCGGCGTCTTCGGATTTCGTTGAAGCTTTCGTGAAGACCGAAATCGCCACATGACCGAGACCGTTCGGAAGCGAGATCACGCCGACATCATTCGCGACGCCGCCGAGCGTACCGGTTTTGTGAACTACGTCGGTCCCCTCCGGAAGCAGCCCCTTAATGCGCGCTTTGCCGGTCTGGCAACGTTCCATCATTCCGAGCAGAATCTGGGCGTTCGGGTGCGAGAACAGATCTTTTCTCCAGATCCTCACAAGTAGGCGCGTCATATCGTCGGGAGTCGCGGTATCGCGCGGATCCTTCATTTGCATGCGGCGCGCGCGCATGTGTTCGTTGTTCGGGATCGCATCGTAAAGCCGGTTCCACATGCCGTGGTTCCATTCGGACTCTGGCGGAAGATTTTTGGCTCCGACCCAGTCTGAGATCAGGAGCGCTGTCGGACGGTCGATGCGGATTCCGGGCAGCCCCAGGGTCTTCATGCGGACTGTTACCGCCTCCGGGCCGCCTGCCTCGCGGAGCATCACGTCCGCTGCGGAGTTGTCGCTTATGACCAGCATCAACTCCATCAGATTTTCGACGGACATCGCAAGACCGGGATGAAACATCAGCTCGCTGATTTTTCCGCTGCCTGGATGGATATCCTGAGGGGCGAGCGAGACCATTTTGTCGAGCGTGATCTCTCCGGTATCCACCATCGACATGATCTGAACCGCTACCGGGACCTTGAAAGCGCTGGCCATCGGAAAACTTTCAGTCCCGTGGACCGAGACGCTTCGGCCCGTCTCGATGTGCGTGGCGCTTACCCCGACTACTCCATCAGTCGCCCTGGCGACGAATTCGACTTGTTGCTGGAGCCTCGCGACTGAGGAATCGTCAGCGGCGGCGGCGATGACCGCGGCCAGCAGGAGCCATGCTGCGCGCATGACCGTATGTTAGCCCTATCCTGGCAACCAACGCCGAGAGGGATACCGCCAGCAGAAGCATCAGTGTCGGGTCGATGGGGTGACGGTAGCGCGGCAGGGAGAGCGTCAGGTAGTACGCGAAGGGGAACACGATCGGACCCACCGCGATGGGAAACGCGTAAGGACTTCGCGCGAGAAAGAGCAGGACGATCCCGATCGCGCCGGTAATAGCGGCGCAGAGATTGAAGAGCAGGACGTAACGGAACCAGGCCGATTTGCTGTGAATGAAATCGGAAAGCGGCTGTGGCGATCCGCCGGACCAGACCATCACGAACCGCCCCGCGATCAGTTCGCGTTCATGTCCGTCGGCGCTGAAGACGTGCGTGGAGATGTATTCCAGCGCCGCATCGCGTTTTTCCTTCATATAGGTGATTTCGCCTTCCTGGACATACTTCTCGCGCTCAGCGGCGTCGTGAATCGGATGCTGCTCGCCGAGCCACACGAGCTTCGCGTCCGCGTTATTTCCGACCCATAACTGAAGCCCCAGGATCGAGCGCAGGGGCACGAATACATGGAATACGCGATAATTCCGAACCGTCCACGGAATGCAGCACAGAATTACCATTCCTGCGGCGAGAACTCCGCGCCTGAAATCGCGGCTTCGCCAGATCGCCCAGCCGAGCATCAGCGGTAGCAGGGAAAGCAATGCAGCGTTCGACATCAGGGCAACTCCCCAGATCAGTCCGCAGAGCCACCAATCGATGTCGCGCCGCGAGTCGGATGCGCGCAGCGTGCTCCACAGCGCCGAGATTCCCAGCAGGGCGGACAGCGATGTGTCCCACAGGCTCTGGTAGCTGAGCAGAATCGCGTTAGGAAAGATCGCCCACAACCAGGCCGCCGCCGCAGCTAACCCGATGCCGCCCACGCGCTTTGCGGCGAAATAGAGGGGAAGGCAGGCGAGGATGGAGAATCCGATATTCATGCTGACCGCTGCGGCCCAGGATTGAAATGTGTATATGCCGAAGACGCGCATCAGCAGCGCAAGCAGGAATGGATAGAGTGGCGTCATCCATGCTGTGGGGCCGGTGTCGACGCGGAACGGGGATCCGAAGCCGTGGCCGGTGGCGAGCGACGCCGCAATGTTCCCCGACTCGAAGAGAAACGGAATGGCGCTGAGCGCGCGGTGCGGCAGATGCCGTTGGTAGTCCCACGCGAACCAGATCCGAAGGGCTGCCGCAACGAGCAGGATCGTCCAAAGAGAACCGAGCACTGCGCGGATGCGGCGGGTCACGACGCCACTCAGGTTAGCATCGAGACGTGTTGATCTTCGCTCTCGCCGACGATCTTACGGGCGCATTGGAAACGGGCGCGAAGTTTCGGGGAGCGGTGGTTACGACCAACGGGTTTAGTCCGGATGAAGCTGTGGTCGTCGTCGATACGGAGACTCGCCACCTGACTCAGGAACGGGCGGCGCACGTCGTCAGACAGACAGCGCGCGAGGCGAAGTTGATTTACAAGAAAACCGATTCGACGCTGCGTGGAAACATCGCGGCCGAACTGGGGGCGCTGATGAACGCGTTTCCCGATCGGGCTTTGATCTACGCGCCGGCTTATCCCGATTTAGGCAGGACTGTTCGCAACAGCTGTCTCCTCATCGATGGCGTGCCGGCGCATCAGACGGCTTTTGCGAGGGATCCGCTCAATCCCGTTTGCGAAAGCGACATTCGGAAGGTTCTTAGTGGTCTGGATATTCGCGTGGTTGATGGCGAGACGAATGCCGACGTTGAAAATGCGGCTCGCGAGATCCTCGCGTCCGAACCTTACGCGCTTGCCGCTGGTCCGGGGGCGCTCGCGGGAGCGCTGGCCCGATTGATGGGACTCGCTCTATCTGGCCCGGCTGAGCATCCTCTTCTTCACCGCTGTCTGGTCGTGAACGGAAGTCTGCATCCGGCTTCGTCGGCCCAGATCGATTGCGCGCGGGCACGCGGTCTTTTCGATGGCGAGTGGGTACTCTGCGGGCGAGAGCCCGGGGCGGTTCTCCGCGCTCTCAACGAATCGCGATTCGATGGCATCGTCGTGTTCGGCGGCGACACGGCCTTTGAGATCCACGAGGCTCTCCAGTTACCGGAGCTCCGAACAATGGGCGAGGTATTGACCGGAGTGCCGATATCCCAGTGTGGAGGGATGTACTGGATCACAAAAGCGGGAGGTTTCGGACCGCCCGAACTGTTGTGCGACATTCGGAGACGAGTCACATGAATCAGGTTTTCGGGATCACGATGGGCGATTCGAGCGGAGTCGGCCCCGAGATCCTTCTCAAATCCTTTGTCGAGGGGAAGCTTACGTGGCCGCTGGTCGCGTATGGAGATCTTGCGGCGCTGCATTGGTACAACGAGCGCCTCGGATGGAACGTTCCTCTGCATTCGATTGACAACGTCAGTGAACTACGTGACGGTGCGTTGAATGTACTCGACGCCAAGGTCCTCAATCGCGACGACATCACCCCCGGAGAGATCAACGCAAAATCGGGACGCGCAGCTCGCGAGTACGTCATCTCCGCGACCAAGGCGGCGCTCCGAGGAGAGATCGCGGCCATGATCACGCTTCCAATGAACAAGGAAGCGACTCAGAAGACCGATCCATCCTTTGTCGGTCATACCGAACTGATCGGCGCCGTTTGCGGAGTTGACGACGTCACGATTATGCTCGCGTCGGATCAGCTCATCGTCACGCATGTCAGCACGCACTGCTCGCTCGCCGACGCCATTGCGCGCGCCAAACAGCCGCGCATCAGGACGATTTTGAAGCTGACTTCGGATGCTGTAGCTGCGTTAGTCGACAAGCCGCGCATCGCCGTGGCGGGCCTGAATCCGCATGCGGGCGAACATGGACTCTTCGGACGAGAGGAGATCGACGAGATCGAGCCTGCGGTGGAATGGGCAAAAGCGCAGGGAATGCCGGTTGAGGGTCCACTGCCGCCCGACACGCTGTTCTACATGGCCGTGCGGCGCAAGCGCTTCGACGCCGTCGTGTGCATGTATCACGATCAGGGCCACGTGCCCTTGAAGCTTCTTGATTTCGAAGGCGGCGTCAACGTAGCGCTTGGGCTGCCGATCATCCGCACCTCGGTGGATCACGGCACAGCGTTTGACATAGCGGGGAAGGGAATCGCGCAGACCGGCAGTTTCATCAAAGCGATCGAATTCGCCGCGCGCATGGCCGCCCGCCGCGGCGCAGTGTCTTAAGAGCGTTCCCGCAATCCGCGGGCGAACTCGGTTCCGCGCGAAAACGTTCCCGAGAGATCCTCTCGCAGGCGCTGCAACTCCGCGATATATCCATCCAGGGCTTCACTGACGGCGGCGCGATTGGTGTCGAGGATATCGCGCCAAAGATCCCACGAACTCATGGCAAGGCGCGTCATATCGAAGAGACCTGGGCCCGCGACCTGTGAAGCCTGAGATGCGTTGCGTCCCACCGCGGCGGCCAGGGCTGTAGAAGCCAGCTGCGGCAGGTGCGACCCCCAGGCGACGAGGCGGTCATGCGTCGCAGCATCCATGATCAACTCCCGCGCGCCGAACAGTACAATCCACTTTCGGAACACACGAGCAACCGGATGATCGGATTCTGATGTCAACACCCAAGGGCGCCCTCGAAAGAGATCGGCGTCCGCGGCGCTCGCTCCGCGCGACTCCTTGCCCGCCATCGGATGCCCACCCAGAAATTCGCAGCGCGTGAGCGATCGCCTCGCCTCTTCCACGATCGCCTGCTTCGCGCTGCCCGCATCGGTAACCAACGCGTTCGGGTTGACGATCGGATTCAGCAACCGAATCGTCTCCAGAATCCCCGAAATCGGCTGCGAAAGGAAGATCAAATCCGCCGCGGCAGCCGCTTCCTCAAGCGTCGCGCCGCGATCGATGCAGCCGCTTTCAACGCCTTCCGCCACGCTTCGCGCGGAACTCACCCCGAGAATCGAGCCCTGAAAGCCTGCCTTTCTTAACGCGAGGCCGAACGAGCCGCCGATCAGGCCGACGCCCACGATGGCGACCGATCGCATCAGATCGTCCGTCCGACCGCCGCCGCGATGAGACGTAACTGGCGCATCAGCTCCGTATACTGCGCCGGATACAACGACTGCGCCCCATCGCTCAGCGCATGGTCCGGATCGTGGTGGACCTCCATCAGCAATCCATCCGCCCCCGCAGCCACCGCTGCCCGAGCCATGGGCGTCACAAGATCGCGCCGGCCAGTCCCGTGAGACGGATCCGCGACGATCGGCAAATGCGAAAGCTTCTTTACGACTGGAATCGCAGAGAGATCGAATGTGTTGCGCGTGTAGGTCTCGAAACAGCGAATGCCGCGCTCGCAGAGAATGACCTCGTAATTGCCGCCCGAGAGAATATACTCGGCCGAGAGCAGCAGTTCCTCAATCGTGGCCGCTATCCCCCGCTTCAGCAGCACCGGCTTGCGGATCTTCCCGAGCTCGCGCAGCAGATTGAAATTCTGCATGTTCCGCGCGCCGATTTGCAAAATGTCCGAATACGTGGAGAGCAGAGGGATCTGCGTCGAATCCATGACCTCGCTGATGACGAGCAGACCGCGCCGGTCCGCCGCTTCGCGCATCAGCTTGAGGCCCTCTTCGCCGAGTCCCTGGAAACTGTAAGGCGACGATCGCGGCTTGAACGCGCCGCCGCGGATTACCTTCGCTCCCGCATCCGCCACGATGTCGGCCGAACGTTCGATCTGATCGCGGCTTTCCACGCTGCACGGACCGGCCATCACAACCACCTGGCCGTCCCCGATCGTTACATCGCCGATCTTCACAACGGTTCCCTGCGGCCGGAACCCGCGACTGGCCAGCTTATACTGCGAAACAATGCGGTGAACTTCCTTAACCGCCTCCATCGCTTCGACAACGGCAGTGTCGAAATCTTCCTTGCCACCTACACCGCCGAGAACCGTGTGAATGACGCCCGTCGAGCGATGGACGTCGAATCCATCTTCAATCAGGCGGTCGATGATCTTCTGAATCTGCGCCTCGGTGGCGCCCTGCTGCATTACGACGAGCATTTCTTGCTAAAAACCCTTCTCTTCCATCCGATCTTTCTGTACTTTGCGCATCTCGTCGATGATCCTCTCAAAAATGCGCTTCACCGCGTCGCTGGGCAGGGGTCCCTGGTTATTCGATGTCACGTTGCTGAAAACCTGGTCTTCACGGCGCGGTTCGTAAATCGCCATCCCCGCCTGCTTCTTGATGCGCCCCACATCCTCGACGATTGAGGTGCGCTCGTTCAGCAGCGCGAGGATCCGCAAGTCGACGGTGTCGATGCGCTCGCGGCATTTCGCCAGCGCTTTTTCCGGTTCAACAGACATCGGAGTCTAAGATATCTCCACCTGCTCCAGTGGCCGGTGCAGTTCGCGCATGAAGTACTCAAGCTGCGAGGCGTCTTTTTCGATCTGCCGGACAACCGCGCTGCCGATCACCACCGCATCTACTTTCCCCGCGAGTTGCCCCACGTGCTCGGGCGTTGAGATTCCGAATCCCATCGCGATCGGTAGCTTGGTGTGCGCGCGCATGCGTTCGATCAAAGGCCCGGCGGAGTCCGCAATCGATTGCCTGACTCCCGTAATGCCTGTGCGCGAAACCAGATAGACAAACCCGCTCGAGTATCGCGCGATCAGTTCGAGCCGCTCGTCGGTGCTTGTGGGCGCGGCGAGGAATACCGTGTCCAGTTCCGCGTCTCGCATGACTTTTACATATTGTCCGGCCTCTTCGACGCTCACATCGGTCAGAAGACAGCCATCAATGCCCGCGGCCTTCGCATCCCTCGCCAGGCGTTCAAATCCGTAGCGCAGCGCGGGATTGAGGTAAGTGAACAGCAGCAATGGGATCTCGGATGTTTTCCGGATCTCCGCCGCGATATCGAGGACCTTCAGCAAAGTCATGCCGCCCCGAAGCGCGCGATCGCCCGCCTGCTGGATGATCGGCCCATCGGCGATGGGATCGGAAAACGGCACGCCGAGTTCGATGAGATCTGTTCCGCCGCGCTCGAGAGCCGCTACAAGTTCTGGTGTGGCCTTAGCGCTCGGATCGCCCGCGGTCAGATAGGCGATCATCCCGCAGCGTCCTTCTGCCTTGAGTTTTTCGAAAAGCCTGCCGATGCGCGTCACGCCTCGTCAAGCTCCTTCAGGTTCTCGCGATACAGGTCGATGTCCTTGTCTCCGCGTCCCGAGAGGTTCACGATGAACAACTCGCCGGGATACGCAGGTGCGCGGCGAATCGCCTCCGCGACCGCGTGGGAAGACTCTAGCGCGGGAATGATTCCCTCCAGCCGGCTCAGCGTTACAGCGCTTTTCACCGCGTCGCTGTCGCAGCAGGCGCCGTATTCCGCTCGCGCCAGATCATGAAGCCACGCGTGCTCCGGGCCAACCGAAGCGTAGTCCAGGCCCGCCGACACAGAGTGCGTCGCCGCGATCTGGCCGTCGTCATCCTGCAAAAGATAGCTGCGGGTGCCCTGTAGAACACCGGGCGATCCGCCCGAAAACCGCGCCGCATGATCGCCCAGCTTGTGACCCCTGCCGCCCGCCTCGACGCCGATGAGCCGCACGCCTTCATCCTCAATGAACGGATGGAAGATCCCTATGGCATTGCTCCCGCCGCCGACGCACGCGATCACCTGATCGGGCAGGCGTCCTTCGATTTCCAGAATCTGCCGGCGCGCTTCCAGACCGATAACGCGGTGAAAGTCCCGCACCATCGCGGGGTACGGGTGCGCTCCGAGTGCGGACCCGAGAAGGTAGTGAGTGTCCGCGACATTCGTAACCCAATCGCGCATCGCCTCGCTGATCGCATCCTTGAGAGTGCGGCTGCCGTTTGTGACCGGAACGACTTTGGCGCCAAGCAGCCTCATCCGGAAGACATTCAGCCGCTGCCGCCGCATGTCTTCCTCGCCCATGTACACCGTGCAATCGAAGCCGAATAACGCGCAAACCGTGGCGGTGGCAACGCCATGCTGACCCGCGCCGGTCTCGGCGATGATTCGGCGCTTGCCCATCCGGCGGGCGAGCAGCGCCTGTCCGATGCAGTTATTGATTTTGTGCGCGCCCGTATGAAGAAGGTCTTCGCGCTTGATGTAGATCTTCGCGCCGCCCAGGCTTTCGGTGAGTCTTCGGGCGAAGAAGAGAGGAGTCGGACGCCCCGCGTAATTGGCCAGCAGATCGTCGAGTTCGCGATGGAATTCGGGGTCGGCCTTCGCTTCGTTGTACGTCCGCTCCAGTTCTTCGAGCGGCGACATCAGAACTTCGGGAACATACCGACCGCCGTAAGGTCCGAAGTGACCGCCGGCATCCGGTTGCGTAGTAATCATGACCGCAATGCTGCCTTAATGAATTCCCTCATGCGCGCGTGATCTTTCTTTCCCGGCTTTTCTTCCACGCCGGAGGCTGTGTCCACGCCCCACGGGCGCGTAGCTTCCACGGCCGCCTGAACGTTGTCCGGCGTCAGTCCGCCCGCCACAATCACGTTGCCTTCGAACGCGCGCGCAACATTCCAATCGAAGGTCCGGCCTTGTCCCGGTCCATCCAGCAGAATCGCTTCCGCTGGATACGCGCGCGGGATCGCATCGCCGTTGACTCGAAACGCACGCCATACGCGACTATTTCGCGGATGGTCGCCCGGCTTCTCGTCGCCATGCAGTTGAACGACGTCCAGCGAGAGGTCCGCCGCGATCGTCTCGATTTGCGCAGGAGATTCGTTGACGAACACGCCCACTTTCCAGACATTCGCTGGTATCTCGCCGATCCAGCTCCTGACGTTTTCCGGGTCCGCGCAACGCGGACTGAAAGGGTAGAACACAAATCCGACCGCGCCGGCGCCAGCCTCTACGGCGGCAAACGCGTCTTCCCGGTTGGTGATCCCGCAGATTTTGACAAACATCAGGCCACCAGTTCGCGCAGAGCTTGCGTCGCGTCGACCGACTTCATCAGTCGCTCTCCCACCAGAAACGCGTCGTAACCCGCTTCTTTCAGCCGCCGTACATCGTCGGCCGTGAAGATCCCGCTCTCGCTCACCTTGAGGATGTTGGCCGGTATGTGGGGAGCCAGTTCAATCGATTTGTCGAGCGAAACCTCAAAGGTTCGCAAATCGCGATTGTTGATCCCGATGATGCGCGCGCCGGATTTCACGGCCGCTTCTACCTCGGACGCATCGTGCGCTTCAATCAGTGCGGCCATCCCGAATCCTTCGGCCATCTCGCGAAAGTCGCGCAGTTCGGCTTCGCTCAATATCGAAACGATGAGAAGAATCGCATCCGCGCCTGCGGCCGCCGCATCGCAGACGTGGTACTCCGAGATCGTGAAATCCTTTCGTAACACCGGGATCTCGCACGCTGCGCGCGCGGCTTTCAGGTCTTCCAGGCTGCCCTGAAAAAAATCACGATCGGTCAGCACGGAAAGCGCCGCGGCGCCGCCCCGCTCGTATCGCTTCGCCTGCGCCGCCGGATCGAATTCGCCCGCCAGAACGCCTTTGCTGGGTGATGCCTTCTTGATCTCCGAAATGATCGCTGGTTGTCTTGCTTTCAGCGCCGCGGAGAAGTCTCGCCGAGAACTCGTTTGCCGTTCCGCAGTTTGCCGCAGTTCCGCTATCGGAGTGCTCGCGTCGCGTAGTTCCTCGCGCTTTCGAGACACGATTCGCGCAAGAATATTGGGCACTGGGGGCAAGACTTTCATCGTATCGCAACCGCAATTTTCGAAGTCCCTGCGCAAAACTGAATCTTCGCATTGGCCCGCCGCATCCTCTGCGTGATGCCTACACCATTTGAGAGCGCACAGCTCATTCTTTCCCTCTACGAAAGCCGCCGCGAAGAAAAGATGCGGAAGGCGAGAGACTTCTTTGCCAGCTTTGATCCTAAGTCGTTCGAAGATCTGATCGCGCAGATGTCCGGGCCTGAGGGCGTGTATTTTCGGATGGTGGTCAGTTACTGGGACATGGCCGCGTCTTTCGTGGAAAACGGAGCCATCGATCGCCAGATGTTTATCGATGCCAATGGGGAATTCCTCGTCGTGTTCGGTAAGGTCGAACCATTTCTGGGCCAGCTTCGTGAAATGTTCGCGAATCCGGGCTTCGCCGCGAGCCTCGAAAAGCTGGTGCACAGCGTTCCCGGTTACCGTGCGCGGATCGACGCCGTCCTCGCCCGCATTCGCGAGATGATTGCGCGGCGCGCCGCCGCAGCAGCTAAGGCGTGATCGCGGTCCATCTCGAATCCGGCCGCGTGGAGGTACGCAATATCCCGCGGCCGGAACGGCCGGAAGGCTACGCGCTTCTTCGGCTGATAGCAGCCGGTATCTGCAATACGGACCTCGAGCTTCAGCGGGGCTACTACGGATTCGCGGGAACCCCAGGTCATGAGTTCGTCGCCGAGGTTGTCGATTCCGATAACGCAGTGTTAATAGGAAAGCGCGTGGTGGGTGAAATCAATCTTGCCTGCCATGCATGCGGATGGTGCGCTCGTGGCCTCGAGCGTCATTGCCCTGAGCGCACCGTGCTCGGAATCGTGCGGCGCCCCGGAGCCTTCAGCGAGTTCTTCCTGCTGCCGGATCGTAATCTTCATCCTGTCCCGGACGCGATGAGCAATGAAAGGGCGCTGTTTACAGAACCCGTGGCAGCCGCCTGCGAAATTCTCGATCAGGTCTCCATCCCGCCGGATGAACCAGTGGCGGTTCTTGGCGATGGCAAACTCGGACTGCTGATCTCTCAGGTTCTTCACGCGAACGGCAATCGAGTGCGGCAGTTCGGACGCCACCCGAATAAGCTCCGCATTGCGGCGTCCCGGGGAATCGAAACGGAAATCGCCGGCGATCATCTTCCCCGACGTCAATATCGCTGGGTCGTGGACGCGACCGGCTCGCCTGCGGGTTTACGTCAAGCCTTGGGCATTGTTGAGGCGCGAGGAACAGTGATCCTGAAATCGACGGTGCACGGAGAAGTGCCCATCGACACCGCGCCGATAATCGTCGATGAGATCACTCTCGTCGGATCGCGGTGCGGCAGGTTCGAACCTGCGCTCGAGCTTCTCTCGCGAGGAACAGGCCCAGGTGGAATTGACGTGGAATCGCTGATCGTGCAGCGTTTCCCGCTCACTCAGGCTCCCGAGGCGCTGGC
>Ga0206900_1077_pt1 | contig 27497 bp, 22 predicted proteins | sample Alteio_BWOrgHeat_46_FD_153235 | JGI IMG/M metagenome (GOLD analysis project Ga0206900, IMG submission 153235) | Enriched cells from forest soil in Barre Woods Harvard Forest LTER site, Petersham, Massachusetts, United States -... | ecosystem: Environmental > Terrestrial > Soil > Temperate forest >... | reverse complement strand
ACTACGTTAAAGACAGGCTTCGAATTTAAAGTGGCCCCATATAAATCATTGGCATTGATTGCTTCATTGGGTGGTGCTGACTATGGTACTTCCCAAGGGTTTTACCAAGTGAATTCGTTCAATGAGTTTGGCATTGAGGCACAACTGCGGTTTTATATCAACAAAGATCGCCCCGCCTTGAATGGGTTATACTTGGCTCCATATACCTTTTTCAAATCCATGACCTATGCCATTTCATCCACTGATGCGTATGGCAATCCTACCACAAACAGCTATAATGTCTCAGATTTCAGTCTGGGTTATCTTATCGGGTACCAGTTTATTTTCAACTCTTCCATTACGCTCAATGTGTTCTTGGGCGGTGGCGAGAACATCATAAATGGCAATAAGGATGCTGGATCCCTTGGTGCCAATCCCTATGGTTATCCCAAAGGCATCATGATACATACTGGGGCTGGGCTGGGCATAGCGTTTTAAATAAACTGTTTTGACTGAAGGTATATTCACTGACGAGTATTTTATGAGAGGCTGTTTAACTCTTGCAGGGCAGGCATTTGATGAAGATGAAGTACCCATCGGCGCCATGGTAGTGTTGGCGGGGGAGAAAATCATAGGCAAGGGCTATAACCAGACTGAAAAGCTGCGCGATGTGACCGCACATGCAGAAATGCTGGCACTTACCGCCGCATCGGAATACCTAGGGAGTAAATATCTGCACGATTGCATTATATATGTTAGCGTAGAGCCCTGCCCCATGTGTGCAGCGGCTCTTTCCTGGGCCCAGATATCTACGGTTGTGTATGGTACAGCAGATCCTAAAAAGGGATATTCAAACTATTCACCATTACTGTTGCATCCCAAAACAGTGATTAGGTCGGGAGTACTGGCCGAAGAATGCGGGGAATTGGTCAGGAAATTTTTTCGCGGGAAACGTATTAGCTGAGTTCCCATTCAATCAATGCCCATATGGATTGATCTCAATGCCTACTGAACAAACAGGAGGCTCAGGAAAATGGTATTCCGTTTTAAACAACGTACTCATACGATACGTGAAACAAACTGCCACCCAGTCAACGCCCAATTTCGCAAAAGTGTAATAGTTCAATGTATTCATGTATGGTAAATTATCTATTGTGGTTGTGACCAATGAGCCATCCGGCTTCTTATCAATCGCAAGGTATTCTTTGCCTAATACCAAGTCAATGCCTCCGCCGATATCCAGGTAATATCCCATAAAATTGCCCCGATGAGGATCAAGATTGAACCTTAGGAATCCACTGACAAGTATACCTTGGGTAGAAAACCGTTCTTTTTCATGCTTTACCGGTTTGCCCCAAAATACGGTATCTGGTACAGGTTTATTATCGACTTGATTGATATTGAATGCGGCATAATGGTACCTGAGATCGACCCCTGCGGAAAAGAAACCACTGAATTTCCGTTTATATTTAAACCCTGTCGAAACCTCATTGGAAAACAGATCGTTGATGGGTAGTTTGGGATCGCCCATGCCCACCAAGGTGCCAAATTGAAAGACATAATTGACATAGTTTGCTTCGTTCGGTCCAAAAGTCACTGCACTGGGTACAACTGTTGTTTGCTCCATAAGCACTTTTTGGGCCCGGCTGGCGAGGCTGCTGCCTATAATGGCTATGAACAGTATCAAAAATGTTTTTTTTATCATTTCGTCAATATTTATAAAAGCCCATGCAATTGTCAAAAAATATAGTCACTGTCCAATCATGAGGGTATTCAAAATCATCAGGGTCAGAGCCATCGTAGCCATCGTCAGAAAATCTGTCCTCAAAAAGGTATTTGGTCACCGAACTAAGTTCAAATTCCTTTTGTGATACTTTTATTACGGAATAATGCCTCACTATACCATTCTTGTCGGCTATGCGCACATAGAGATATTTGTATTTGAGGATGTTTTCTGTTTTAAAGCTGTCTTCAAAGTACCCTGGGGCAAATGATACCATAAGTTTTTTGTCTTTTTCGAATATCTTCACCGCGCTATCATTATACTCATGCTTTTTGAAGAGATATCCCGCCTGGGCTATTCCATATCCATGGGCATAATCATAATAGGGATATAGGCTTCCAAGGCCTTCAATGGTATGCATCACTTCCATGTTTGTTTTGCCCCGCATATATTGCCACACACAAGCGGCGAACCCTGCAATAAGCGGGGTAGAAAATGATGTCCCTTCCTCAAAAGCAAATTTTTCGGGCGTTGCCACCCAAGCAGAGCCACAAGCAGTGATGTTGGGCTTGATCCTATTGTCTGCACTTGGGCCAAACGAGCTGAACCCAACATGGTACCTTGTATTTCGGTCATATCCGCCCACGGCTAGTACACTGTCCCCATCTGCTGGGGTAATAATGAATTTCCAGTTGTTGTCCCCTTCGTTCCCTGCTGCGCTGCAAATGAGAATCCCTTTTTTGGCGGCAGCGGCAGCCCCGCGCGAAACAACGCTGGTATGCCCGTTCATGTCCGCATAAAAATAGCGTTGATAATTGTACCCAAGTGAGCAGCTGATAATCTGTGCCCCATGCTGCTCTGCCCATTCGGCAGCGGCTACCCAGGCATCTTCTTCGTCCTTGAACTCTGTGGATTCCCGTTCTGTGCGTGCCAGCAAAAATTCCGCATCCGGTGCCAGCCCCATGGGATATCCATGGTATTTCCCGGCAATGCACGATAGAACAGCAGTGCCATGATCTCCGAAATTATATACGTTTTCTCTTTTATGGATAAAATCGTAAGTGAGCAATATACCATGATGGCCCCTCAAATATTCAAAAGCAGGATGTTTGTCGGCATTTTTAAAACCAATGTCCAATACTGCAATTCTCATACCCTTGCCAGTCAGGTGATGATACATCATTTGTTCTCCTTGTAGGCCGTAAATCTGCTCGCACGGCTTTTCTTCCCGGTTCAGCGTGTCTTCTTCCTTTTTCTTCTTTGTTGATAAGGAGGCAGGCTGGGAAACAATGTTCATGGGCTCAATTTTCAAAATAAAAGGCAATGCCTTTATTTTTTGTATTTCGGCATCAGTAGCATATATAGCCATGCCATTCAGCCATCTGGATGAATAACCTACAGAATCTGCGATGGAGGAAGTTTGTTGTATAAATGCTGCATCTACGGGCAGGTCATACCAATCAGTCAGTGGCTGCCCTGTCAATTTTCTGTTTTCCAATGTTTTGGCATCAAAAAAAACGGTAGGATCAAAGTGCTTACAAGTTTTTTCGGTAAAACTTAGCCAATATTTTTGCTGTCCTGATGCCAGGGAGGCCGTCAAAAGGCAAAAAGATATAACAAGAACAGCAATTGGGTTTCGTATCATCCTGCAACAATATTACTGAAATTCCGGCAACCCAGCATTCAGCAATATCAGCATATCAACCAAAAAACATGGTTTTGGTTTTGTCAAGGCAATAATTGTGTCACACCATTTATAATGAACTGTACACCTACCGTCATGGCGATAAAGCCCATGATCTTGGTAATGGCCTCTAGACCCCCGCGACTTATGATGGGAAGTAGTTTTTGGGATAGCCGGAGTATGATAAAACTGATGATGCCAATAACCAAAATAGCAAGCAAGAGTACAGAAATGTCAACAATACCCCGGGTGTGTGTTGCCAAGGAAATTGTGGTAGCAATACTGCCAGGACCAGACAATAATGGCATAGCCAACGGGGTAAGGGAAATATCAGCTTTTTCTATGGCTTCTATTTGACCCTGAGCGCTGAGGTTGCCTGATTTGTCATTTCCATTCAATAATTGAAATCCTGACCTCATAACCACCAAGCCACCTGCAATGCGCAAGCTAACGAGGCTAAAACCAAAAAATGACATGATAAAAGTACCTGCAAACAGAAAGAAAGCTAGGATGAGCATCATATAAATACATGCCTTGCGGGCCATCAGGTTGCGGTAGGCAAGTGGATGCGCAGCCGTAAGCGCCAAGAATACCGGCATCATTCCCAAGGGGTTGATCACCGAAAACAAAGAAGTGAACGAACCCAGGAAATAATTGAGCATGGGCTGCTTTTGCAATACGGCTGGGATCAACGCGGCTATCATTCTGCAAAGTTAGATTTTTTTTGCCCGGGATAGCCCCAACCCGTGCAAGAACGGAATCTATATCTTTGCCCCATGAAGATATTTTATACCCTATCGATTTGCTTGTCCTTTTGTTCGATTGGCAGAGGACAAAGTACAATGGGCCAACTTTTAGGACAAAAACATTTGATTTCTTTGCGATTGGGAAAAACTCAGGATCCACATTTTGAAGAAAAGGATACGCTGAACTATGCCACCCGCACGATATGGTACCGAACACCGACTTTCAAAACTGTCGCATTGCCTGCGCTATTTATAGGTTATGGTTTGTCAGTGACCGGAAACCATGGCTTGTTCATCAGTAGCCAATCGGTGCAGTCGTTCATCGTGAAAACATACCCTGGTTTTAATAGCCAATTGGATAATTATCTTCAGTTTTCGCCCGCGGTTTTGGCCTTGGGTTTGAAAGCTTCCGGGGTGAAAACCGAACATACTTGGGTAGAAGGGTTGATATTATATGCTGCATCTGCGGCAATAACTGAGGGCGTAACAGAAGGGCTAAAATACACGGTTCATGAAATGAGGCCAAATAGTTCCGACTACTTTTCCTTTCCTTCAGGCCATACCTCCATTGCGTTTCAGGGGGCAGAATTTCTGCACCAGGAATACATCAATCAATCCTGCTGGTATAGCGTGGCTGGATATGGACTTGCCACTTCGACGGCGGCCCTTAGAATGCTAAATAACGAACACTGGTTTTCTGATGTCTTGGTAGGCGCCGGCATCGGTATATTATCCACACGTTTAGCATACTTGGTCTATCCAGCACTAAAAAAGAAATTCATCAAGGGAAAGACCAAGGGTACCTGAGTATTTATGATCTGAAGTGTGCGGTTTTTGCCATAGGTTATAAAGATAATTTGTAAATTGCACCCGTTAGCAGGGAGAATTAACCAAAAAGAGGCAGGGCGTCGCGCATTCGCGATGGTAAATTATGACAGAGGGGTTGCTTAAATTCCAGGATAGGATTACCCGTAAGGCGCGAAAACATTTCGAGTCGAAGGATGAGGTCAATTTTGAAGAGTTTTACGAATTTGTGAATTTCAAAATGGGCACAGAATTCCATGAGCACTATGTGAAGGAATTTTATGATTTTTTCCTTGCCAACCGAATAAAGACCAAGGACGTAAAAGATCACTAGTCTTTGTTCTATTTCCAATATTCTGACATAAGTTCGGTTGCCCAGATTGGCTGTTTGATGGAATCAGGATTAATCAAAAATTCTTTCATAACCGGTTTTATGTCTATGACAGGTGTGCCGTCTATTGCATCCAGATGTTTCACAAATAGTTTCCTTCCTTCTTTCTTGATCAGCTCAGCCACGGTAATCCCAATTTTGTTTGGCCGGTCCTTACCGCGTTGCGCAAATATTCCCACATTGGGCCACCCTTTATTGCCCCTCGGGTGGCGACTATAAACTATAGGTTTGTCAGCTAGGTGGAAATGAAAAATGATTTCAATGTGGGAAAAGTCTTCGATGCCTTGGAGCGAGTCGGTGGGAGTCTGCTCTGCAAGTTCGATTTCTGAAACCACTTCGCCCCAAAAATCATCCTCAAGGCTCTCTCTAGAATTGTGAACAAAAGCTATAGGTTGAATAATGATATCTTGCATACTTGAAATTTTCTACAAAAGTAAGGGTGTCAATGAAGTTTGCCCAGTACATTGTAAATTATGCAAATGGAAGTATTATATTTTCCATTACAGTCCTTAATTTTACGGCAAACATCAATACTGCATGAAATCCATCATTGCCTGCTTTGCGTTCGTTTTACTTTCACTTTCCTCATCTGTTGCACAAAAACTTTTACCCGTGCAAATAAAAGGCAATTGGGGATATATTGACAGATCTGGGAAGATCGTGGTTGAACCTGGATATCCTGCTGCAGGTGCGTTTTCAGAAGGCTTGGCACTGGTAATCAAAGATGGGAAAATAGGGTACATGGGGGAGAATGGCAAGATGTCCATCCCTGCAAAATTTGAGGAGGCCACACCGTTTTATGAAGGCATGGCGGCCTTCAAGGAAGACAGCAAATGGGGGTTTATCAATAAAAAAGGGGAAACAGTTATTGCCCCTCAGTTTGCATACGCCTCCAGGTTCAAGGAAGGGCTATGCCGCGTGAAACAGACACCCACCGTTTTCGACAAATGGGGGTACATTGATAAGACTGGGTCTTTTGTCATTGCTCCAACCTTCCAGCGGGCTGCAGATTTTTCGGAGGGCTTGGCACTGGTGGGCAATGAGGAAGAAAAATATGGATATATAGACACTAAAGGCAATCTTATGATCCCCTATCGGTTTGCCTATGGAATGATCATCAACGACAATGGCATGCAAAATTTCCCTGAGGGAGAATTTGGTGAAGGTCTCGCCGCAGTGACCTTTGGGGGCAAGTGGGGATATATCGACAGAACGGGCCATTTGACTATTGATACTATATATGATGATGCAGGAAAATTTTCAGAAGGACTCGCCCCGGCATCAATCAGCGGCAGATATGGGTACATTGATACCAAAGGCAATATTGCTATCCCCATGATCTATGACAAAACGTTGATATTTTCAGAAGGCCTTGGTGCCGCAAAAACTGGTGGAAAAGCCGATGGCAAATTCGGGTTTGTCAATCATCAGGGAGAAATGGTGATTCCATCGCAGTTTGAGGGCAGCATGTGGTCGCCCCTTCCTTATGCCTTTAAAGATGGTATACTTTTTACTTATTTTGAGGGTCAGGACTGGGGCTATATAGACAAAACCGGGAATGTGCTCTGGAAAAACAAACCATAGCAATTCATGCTTGTTTTGTTATGAAATCATTAAGGAAAAAACATTTTATCTTTATCTGATTTTTATCTTATTGTTATTATCACATATCAATAAGCACCGTAAGAAACGGTATGGTTTACTTTGCGCCGAAATCTGGGAAAAGGCATAAAATGAATCAAATATACAAGGTTAATTATTTAGTTTACAGTATTTTATTTCTTATGTTCTTAACTGCCTGCCCTGCGTTGGTTGATGCGGTTAATATCAAGGGCACGGTGGTGGATGCAGAAACCAAAGAACCTGTCATTGGGGCTATAGTTCATTTATCTGCCAATGAGGTGAGCCTTACCACGGTGACCAACCTTGAAGGCGGGTATCTGTTCAAGGACCTGAATGAAGGTGCCTATGCCATAAAATGCCAATACATAGGTTATAGGGTCATTGATAGCAACATCAGCGTACAAAAAAATAACAGGGACAACATAGCATTTGATGATAAGGGCAATTATGTGCTTGATTTTTCCTTGATGAATGTAAATACCCACAAGGAAGTGACCGTAGTGGGAACAGCCAACAGGGAATCAGACTTGAGTGCCAGGCACAGCGAGCAAAAGGCAGACAATACCATGAATATCATGTCGTCCCAATCTATCCAGCTTTTGCCGGACATCACCATAGCAAATACCTTGGCACGAATCTCTGGGGTGAGCGTGGAACGGAATAGCAGTGGAGACGGTAAATATGCCGTGGTACGTGGCATGAACAAGCGATACAACTACACCGAAGTGAACGGAATAAAAATACCATCACCAGATAATGAAAACAGGTTTGTTCCCTTGGATTTGTTCCCTTCTGATATTGTGGAAAGGCTGGAAGTGGTGAAATCATTGCTCCCATCCATGGAAGGCGATGCCATAGGCGGTGCCATTAATATGCAGTTGCGTTCGGCACCTGATTACCTAATGGTACGTGCCACAGTTGCTGGAGGGATGAGCACCATTTTTGCCAATAAGCCCTTTAAAACCTATAATACACAACCGATAAGTTTTTTATCGCCAGATCAGCTACATGGGCATGATTACCTGGCCAATGTTGATGAATTCCCGAAATCCAGCTTGGATTATACCAATATTGATAACCCAATCAATTCTACCGCCAATGTGATCGTTGGTGATAGGTTCGGGAAAGACCACAAGTTCGGTGCCTTGTTTGCGGGCAGTTACCAGAATGTGTTTCTTGGTTCCAATTCCCTGTTTTTTGAGCCAAGTGCCCAACCTGCCCCTGACCAAGCCCCAGGAACCCCCAATATCTATGAAAACTATCGAGGAAACTCTCCAGTATTCGATTATATCCATGTACGGCAATACTATACCCAGCAAACCAGGTATGCCGCACATGCCATGCTCGATTATCAGTTCAACAACCTGAACAATATCAGTTTTTACAACCTGTTTGTTTTTTCGAGGCAACAACAAGTACGAACTTCCTCTGATTCGGTGCTCGATATTCAGCGTACGGGTCCGGGATCTGGTCTGGTGGAAAATGAAAGCCGGTCAATCCTCACCGAACAATCTATTTATACCAGCGCCCTGCAAGGCAACCATGTCTTATTGCCAGGCTTAAAACTTGACTGGACAGCTACCTATTCTTTGGCGACCAACCACCAGCCAGACTATTCAACTTTTACGACTACAGAGGGGGCCTATAAAGACAGCGCGGGCAATGAAAGAAATACGCCAGTTGTAGTAAAAAGCGAATCGAGGAAATGGACCAACAATACCGACCAAGACTTTGCCGGCTACCTCAACCTAACGTATAATACCAACCTTTTTGGCCATGAATTCGAAGTAAAGGCAGGGGGCATGGACCGTCATAAAACAAGGGACAATTATTATATAGACTATAAACTTTCTCCCCTGATCCCAAATGGACAGACATCCCAGTTTTTCTCCAGTTTTGATCAGGCTGTCTTCTATTGGTCCCCTTCAGGCGAGGCCAATGGAGAGCAGATAAATACAAGCACTTACACCGTAACTGAGGATATCACCGCAGGCTACATACAAGCCAAATACCTGTTTTTTGGAAGGTTGCAATTGTTGACCGGGGTACGTGTGGAACTTACCAACCAAAGCTACAAAGAGCTAACGGAACCTGCTGCATCATTCGTGGGGCTTACCGGACAAAAGAACTATTACGATGTATTGCCTGGGATTCATTTGAAATATATCATCAATAGCAAGCAAAACCTCCGCGCATCCTATTATCAGTCCATCACCCGCCCCAGTTTCTTTGAGATCACGCCATATTCCATGCCGGGAGACCAATTCGATATTCAAGGGAATCCTTTGTTGAAACACGTTACCGCTGACAACTATGATATACGGTATGAGTGGTTCCCCAAGGGTAGGGATAACCTGATGGTTGGTGCATTCTACAAAACGATCTATGATCCTATCGAAATGGGTTTTGTGAGGACCGGGGCATCTGCCCAATCGCTAACCCCAGTGAATGACTCAACGGCTACCAATTATGGGTTTGAGCTATCGTTCACCAAGTTTTTCTGGAATAATTTCGGGTTGAGTGGCAACTATACCTTTACCAATTCCACCATAGTCAGGAAAAAGCTGCTGTATTATAGGACCGCGCCAGATGCCGAGGGCAAAACCCAGCTCAATACCATGACGATAAATGAAACCGGTCCCTTGGAAGGCCAGTCGGCACATATCGGGAACCTATCGCTCATATATGCCAATACCATGCTTGGCCTGGACGCGCAACTTGCCTTTGCCTATACGGGAAAGCATATTGTGTATGTATCCAGCTATTATGGGCTTGATTATTGGCAGCGCGCCACCACCCAGCTCGATTTTTCGGCAGAAAAGAAAATAGGCAAGAAGTTTTCGGTGTACGTCAAGCTCACCAACCTCCTTAATACCCCTACCATAGTGGAGATAGAGCAGCCCAATTCCTTTAGGTCGGGCAGGTACATTTTGCCGGGGCAGGACAGCAACAGTGCCATTACGGTACAGCAAGACTTTTACAGGCCGACATATCTCGCAGGTGTCAGGTTCAAACTCTAATTCAAGGACAAACTTTTACAATTAATATTAAATAAACCACAAACAAGATGAAAAAGAACATTCTGCTAGTATTGAGCATGATCGGCGTCGTAGTGATGTCATCATGTACCAAGCCAGGCTCGGAGACGACCACGATCTCTACACCACCCTATCAGGTAGGCCAGGCCGTGAGCGATGCAACCCCACTCTCAGGTGCCATTAAAGGTACCATGCTTACCGGTAAAACCTATAACGTGAGCGGGACAGTGACCATCAACCCAAAAGATACCTTATTGATTCAACCGGGTGCCAAAGTAGAGATGGGCTCAGGTACTTTTATCGTTGTAAAAGGTACGTTTTTGTCTCTGGGTTCCAAAGACAATCCTATCTATATCACTTCGCCTGCCGGGTCTTACAAATGCGATATCAACCAAGACCCTGCCACTGATCCTGCCCACCTTGGTTTGTGGGGCGGTATCTATTGCGACAGCGCTGCAACAGCCTTGATCTTGAAATGGACCCATATTGAATTTGGTGGTGGTGCCGTGAAAACCCCATCCGTAAAAGGTGACAAAGCAGGCAATGCCTATACCATTTATACCGTGAACCCAAATCAGTACATAGTGGCTGAAGATTGCTGGTTCTATGGAGGCGTGGATGATTTGATCCGTTTCCAAGGTGGCAAGACTGCGTTCTACCGCAACAGTTTCATCAATTGCGGTGCGATTGGTGGTGACGTGCTGAATGCCAAAAACGGCACCGTTGGTGACTGGGCGTATAACTTCTTTATCGGTTGCGCAACCAATGGTACCAAAGCATCCAACAAAGGATCCGGCGGCCCACAAGCAAACATCACTATGTACAACAATACCTATCTGCAGTGCGGCTACCGCCAGATACAGACAGGCCGTGGGGGTTGTATCAACTATGAAGAAGGTGCCAAAGGATGGTACGCCAACAACCTGATGGTAGATTGCAAGTTCGGCCCGAGGATCGTGAACAACCCAGTGGCCGATACCGTGAACATCTCCTATGGATACTCATTCCAATATGGTGATTCATTGTCAGTGGTTGACCAGTTCTACCCTACATCTTATATCACCAAGCCTATGGAGAGCGATATCCCTTCATTTGCTTCTTATCTGCCCAAAGGATATGCCCCAGGTGGCACCTATGATGGTTCTAAATTGCTGAACCAAAACGATCCCATGTTCGTAAACTATAGCCTGCCACAATATCAGCATATCAAATTTGTATGCCCAACAGGTTCTGATTTCCATTTGAAAGCTGGCTCACCTTGTCTTGGCAAAGGAAACACTACTACTTGGTCACCTTTGAAATTGGTACCTGTTGATCCTAAATTTGGTGTGACAGAATACACCATGCCTGGCAAAGACATAGGTTGCTACCAAGCTGATGGTACGGGCAACCAACACTCCTACTAAGATATTTCATAATCATCTGTTCAAAGATCCCAATCTGCTGCAAAGCGGGTTGGGATTTTTGCTATTGGAGGGTTTTGATCATAGGTTGTTTTGCAATGAAGCAGCGAAGTAACCATAACTAGGCTAGCTCCATTTTATGGGTTGATATCTGATAATAGATAGGAATCGTTTGGGTTATCGCGGACGGCTGTTGATCCCCTGCTCCATCACCACCTTCACCCCCAGCATTTCCTGCACGGCGCGCACTATCCCTTCTGTATCCAGGCCGCATTCGCGGTACTGGTCAGAGGGTTCGCCTTGCTCTATGAAATGATCGGGGATGCCAAGGCGCTTGATTTGCGTGCTTTGGTATCCATTGTCCATGGCCCATTCCAGCACCGCGCTGCCGAAGCCACCCATCAGGCAGCCATCTTCTATGGTGATCACCTTTTTGAAGTGCTTGAAAACGCTTTTGAGCATTTCAGTGTCCAAGGGCTTCACGTACCGCATATCAAAATGAGCGGCAGATACCTCGTTCATTTTCAGGATTTCGTTCGCTTTGGTGACATGGTTGCCCATGGTACCGATGCTGAGTATGGCAATATCATCCCCGGCGCATATCATCCGGCCCTTGCCGATGGGCAATGCCTGCATGGGGCGTTTCCAGTCGGGCATAATCCCTTCCCCACGGGGGTAGCGGATGGAAAATGGTCCCATATCGTCTTGCTGGGCCGTGAACATCAGGTTGCGCAGTTCTTCCTCGTCCATCGGGGCAGAAACGATCATATTGGGCAGGCAACGCATGTAAGCGATATCAAATGCGCCTTGGTGGGTGGCACCGTCGGCACCTACCAGCCCGCCGCGGTCCATGGTGAATACCACGTTCAGGTTTTGGATGCATACATCATGGATCACCTGGTCGTATGCCCTTTGCATAAAGGTGGAGTAGATATTGCAGAACGGGATGAATCCTTGGGTCGCTAAGCCCGCCGAAAACGTAACGGCATGTTGCTCGGCGATTCCCACGTCAAAGGCCCTGTCCGGCATTTCCTTCATCATGATGTTGAGGGAAGAACCTGAAGGCATGGCGGGGGTAATGCCCACTATCTTAGGGTTTGCCTTGGCCAGTTCCACGATCGTATTCCCAAATACATCCTGGTATTTTGGGGGTTTGGGCGTAGTGTTCGCTTTTTTGTAGATCTCCCCGGTGATCTTGTCAAACAGGCCCGGTGAGTGCCATTTGGTTTGGTCTTCCTCGGCTTGTTTGAAACCTTTGCCCTTCACGGTACGGCAATGCAGCAGCTTGGGCCCGGGCAGGTGTTTCAGGTCTTCGAACAAACCCACCAGCCGGATCACATCATGCCCGTCTGTTGGTCCGAAATACCGGAAATTCAGGCTTTCAAAGAGGTTGCTCTGGGTAAGGAACAGTGTCTTGATGCTATGCTCTATCTTGGAGGCAAAGCCTTGCGCGTTTTCGCCCAGCTTGCCAATCTTGCCCAAAGCCCTCCAGCATTCGTCCCTGAACTTGTTATAGGCAGAAGAAGTGGTGATATCAGTCAAATAGTCCTTTAGGGCACCCACGTTCGGGTCAATGGACATGCAATTGTCGTTGAGTACCACGATAAGGTTGGTATCCAGCACCCCGGCATTGTTCAGCCCTTCAAAGGCAAGCCCCGCCGTCATGGCCCCATCACCGATCACGGCAATGTGCTGGCGGTCTTTTTCCCCCTTCATGGCGGAGGCTTTGGCCATGCCCAAAGCAGCAGAGATGGAAGTGGACGAATGGCCCACCCCAAAGGTATCATACGGGCTTTCGTCACGCTTCGGGAATCCGGCAATGCCCTTGTATTTACGGTTGGTATAGAAATCGTCCCGGCGGCCGGTCAATATCTTATGGCCGTATGCTTGGTGGCCCACATCCCAGACCAGTTGATCGTTCGGGGTATCGAACACATAGTGCATGGCCACGGTCATTTCCACCACGCCCAAGCTGGCACCAAAATGCCCCCCATATACAGAAACCACATCTATGATATACTGCCTGAGTTCATCACAAACCTGGGGCAATTGCTCAATAGAGAGCTTCTTAAGATCAGCGGGGGAGTTTATTTTGCCCAGGAGCGGGCCGGCTTTTATGGGTATGGACATTCAGTTTCTGCGTAAATGAGCATTCAGATTCAATCTACAAAGATAAACATAATACGGGGAAAGGTTCAATTTGGATGTTGGTTGATTGGTTGATGGGTTGATTGGGTTGATTGGTTGATTGATTGATTGGTTGATTGGTTAATTGGTTGATTGGTTAATTGGGTTGATTGGGTTGATTGGGTTGATTGGGTTGATTGGTTAATTGGGTTGATTGGGTTGATTGGGTTGATTGGGTTGATTGGGTTAATTTGGTTGATTGTTTTGCCAGCTGTAGCCTTAGTGAAGGATAGGGGCTCCCGTTTTTGGGTTTACATGGGTTTACACTTTTTGTTGGGTGTTCATGTCTTAATATATTTATAGTCAATGTTTTAATTCTTTTTAATTCCCCAAAATGCCCAAAAAGTGTAAACCTTGTGTAACCCTTTTGTAACAAAATGTTTTCGTTTGTGCGGGTTTGTACAGGATTGTGTTGTCTATGTAAACCCGTCAACTCCGGTGGCTGAGCTTGTCGAAGCCCGGTGGCTGAGGTGGCTGAGCTTGCCGAAGCCGCCGAAACCGCCTTTACATGCCTTTACACTTTTTTCGGCATGTTTTTATGCAACATATTCATAATAAATGAAATATCCCTTTACATATTGCCAAAAAGCCCAAAAAGTGTAAAGGCACTTTTAAGCGGCTGCCCTTACCCATATTTGCGAATATCTTGCGTGCTCTGCGCCTTGCCTCCGCCTCTCTGTGGTTTATTTTTTACCGCAAAGACGGAGAGGGAAAACCGCAGAGTTCGCCAAGTCAAGCCGCCGCCACAAGAGCCGACTGTAACCCATCCTCGGTATATTGGCTGAGCGGATTGCTTCAATCCGTCCCGATTAATCGGGACTCCGTTCGCAATGACCTGGGGTTTTCGTTCATGGCGAGGTACGAAGCCATCCGCTGCCACGAAGAGCTGAGCACCAATGGTCATTGCAAGGGTTCAAAATTTTGAACCCTACATGCGACCCCATCACCCACCAAGCGTCCACCCCAAAAACTGCGTTTCCAGCAATTGGGATGATTCTATAGTTTTTATCCATATTTTGAAAATATCAAACTGCAACTGTTTGATTTACAATGGTTTTATTGATAACTTATTGACAGGTATCCATAGATAACCATGAAATAACCATTCAGTTTGCTGCAAACCCCGTTTTTTACAATGCGGTTTCAGGGTTGGCCAAAAAAAACCTGACACGTCTCACCCGCCATATCCCGCCAAAAGCGGGAGAAGGTGTGCTTAAGGCATACTTGCCACGAAGGCACTAAGGAATACAAGATTGGCTTGCTGCTTTTCTCTCTTTCAGCCATAACTTATTCCCCCCTTTGCGCCTTCGTGCCTTTGCGTGAGTTAAAAATAGCACGCAAAGGCGGTAAGGCGCAAAGAAATACAAAAGAATAGGTCTTGTTTTCCGGTCAATTCCTCGACCACCTTATTCTTTCCCCGCCAGATCCCGCCAAAAGTGGGAGAAGGCTTGCTTGAGGCATAGTTGCCATTCTTGCCGCAAATCACCAACGCAGGAAGAAATGCAAAATTAGTGTGGCGATATTTGGTTCTTTCTCCCAAAACTTATTTCCCCCTTTGCGCCTCCGCGCCTTTGCGTGCTATTTTTTTCACGCAAAGGCACTAAGGCGCAAAGAAATACAAAATTGTGTGGCAACAAAACTCAATACAGTACCATAAAGAACGCTTGCCCAGCCAATGCCAAGGCATGAATCGGAATCAACGGCGCAATATACGTATAATTTGTCACATTTCCAAATATTTGGTCAATTTTTTGCGTAGTGAGTATTGCGAATGGCGTATAGCGATTGAAATGCCGATTTAGATGACCGCCAAAGCGGTCCAACGTTTATAGAATTCATCGGCCAGCATCTTCCCAAGTCCCAGCGGGATGACATATTTCAGGGCGCGACGGACAAAAGAGAAATATGCCGCACCTACGGTGCCCTAAGATCGCATCTGTATCTGTAATTGAAGTTTAAAATTGGCAAGGGAACACAAGCAACGGCACAAGAGTATAAACCTTTGAGCAATGATATGTTTACGTTAGTCCTTTACGAACTTTCCGCTGCAGTATATCATTTTATCATCGTATATGCGGTACAGGTACAGGCCGTTCGTCAGAAAATGTATATCCTTTTGTGCGCCGTTCAGTTCAATATGGGGGTACGAAATGATATCCCTTCCCATGGCATCAAATATGTCCAGGTTATAGATATGGGGTACTTTGTAAGAGGTGCTGTCAGGGGATGAATATACCAGTGTGGAATCGGGCAGCCCGATGTTATCGAAGTGGATGTATTGCCGGGCCGGGTTGGGATATACGTGCAGGCAGGCATCATTTGCCGGAGGCCCTTGTAGGTTCCCATCTTTATCCAGCTTGATGACAATGATATCGTCGTATTCTTCATCTGGGAAATCATGCTGAAAAACCCTCCCGCCAAAAAGAAGCATCCCGCCATCTTTTGTTCTCAGTATTTGCTTGGGGTCGGAGGCAAATGCCAGCTTGTTAGAAAACAGACGGTACCCAAGCGTATTGAAACCCGTATCATACTTAATCAATATCAGAGGGCCCTCAAACAGCCCTATTGCATTGAAGTGATAAACTGAATCCCCATCAGCTATTATCCCGCCATAGTTGTTAATATATTGCAGAGGATAATGATTCAGTATGCTTCCATTGCTATCGGCCCGAGTGAAATAGGCATTGAACCTGCTCCAGTCTGAAGATTGCAAAATAAGGTCACCATTTTGTAACTGAGTAATGTATTGAATAAACACGCTGCTGTCCTGTGTAAACGGGTATACAATATTGCGGGTTATTTTCCCCATTGTATCCACCATGAGCAGCAATGCCTGGCCAATTGTTAAAGTGTTGTCACGCTCCAATGTACCACTGAACAATAAGGTATTGTCCCTTCTTTGGGCGATGTCAAAAATGAAAGCATATCCCGTATAGGGTATTGTATCCCCCCATATCCGCTCGTGTTGGGCATTGAATTTTTCAATGACAAGGGTTTGGGCGGATTTTGCGAATCTGTTCGTATCGCTAAACAGCCCGCCCTGAACAATATAATTTCCCCCGGAAAGTGGGTACACAAGAGAAGGACTGTAATTGCTTTGATTATCATAAAAATTTTTGGACCATACTATTTTACCTTCCCTGTCGAAGTGCAATAATTTGGTGTGGTTGAGATTGTAGTCCAACAGGAAGAAATCATTATTCCCCGATTTGCAAAAGGAAGTTATCCAGCCAATTTCAGGGGTAAGTGGTTTTGTCCATTGCACCACGCCATACCTATCCAACTTTACTAAATATACATTGGCCGCTGGTCCGTCATAGTTGGCCGTCATCAAAAAACCGCCGTCATTGTCTTCCACAATAAAATCAGGGGATGCATACCTGCTGAAATGGAAGTATTTTTCCCAGGTTATGCTTTGCCCCAGTGTTTTAAGGACTGAGAGGTTGAAGAGAAAAAGTATAACAAAAACTCTTGTCATTCGATAATTTTATTGATGTAATTACCCATTCCCATCAGGGTCTCCCAATAATCCCAATGACCCGCTCTGGCTCGCGTCCCGCGAGACTGTGTATCAGCGGCCTCCGGCCAATAGATATGTGCCTAATCATCAATACATCAATGTCTTAAGTGGACTGTCGGGACATGCGCTGCTATATAGGTATGCAGTTGATAACGTCTTGTACACATCCCGGGTGAAGATGTCCACCCACCCTGTGACGGTAAGGGTAACGAAGTACAATTCGCCGGGCCAAGTTTTACGGAATTCTGACATGAGCCAAAGTTAATGAATTTTGGGGTTAGATGACCGAAGCCCCAGTTTGCATTGCCATCTTTCTTGGCCGGAGGCCGTCGATACATAGGCGCGCGGGACGCGAGCCAAGGCGGGGGACTCTGATGCGCTCAGCACTCCCAATTGGCACAACACCAGATCATCAAAATTAACATCCGATCGCATCGGATTCCCCAATGAACTTCTGCATCGGGAGTGCCGTAAGGCAGGTTGGTAACCACATCCAACGGTTGCTTAGTTTCATGTTGGGAGACTCTGATGGGAAGCAAAGGCAATTGTTTTCCCTAATTTTGTCCGAAATGCCTTTCTTTCCATGGCTCATATCCTTCAAAACAGCGGTTCCAAACATGATTTCATCCCTATAGAGGGTGCTGACCCTACGGACTTATCGGTTATGCTACACACCGCAGAGGAATTGGTGTTGCAATGGGATGAGGGCGCGCAAAGTTTCACGATCCAGACTTCTGGATCCACGGGTAGCCCCAAGCCTATTGTGCTTTCACGGGAAAAGATTGTGTATAGTGCCCAACAAACGGCTGCTGCTTTTGGACTAACCCAAGGCGACACCCTTCTTTGCTGCCTGGGCCTCAATTATATTGCAGGTTTTATGATGCTGATGCGGGGGTTGGTGCTCGATGCCCATGTGATCCTTGATATCCCATCGTCTAACCCCCTGGAACGCCTGCCTGAGCGTCAAAAAATAGATTTTGCATCCTTTGTCCCCATGCAGATGGCTGCGATGCTTGATGATGCCAGTGCCATAAAAACCATGAACGGAATGAAGGCAATACTCGTAGGCGGCGGCCCTGTTTCGAAAGCCTTGGAAGACAGCATACAGGTTTTGCAAGTGCCCGTGTACCATACCTATTCCATGACAGAAACCTATACCCATGTGGCAGTGCGGCGAATGAATGGTCCGGGGAAAAGCAACTATTATCAACCCATGCCGGGAACCATACTGTCAAAGGACGAGCGGGGCTGCCTGGTGATACAATCATTTCTGACAGACAATAAGCCACTCATCACCAATGATCTGGTTGATTTGCAGCCCAATGGATCTTTTGAATGGATAGGCAGGATAGACAATGTGATCATCAGCGGCGGGGTGAAAATACAGTTGGAGAAAATAGAAGCCATGAGTGCAGAGGTACTCAACGATATGGGTATTTCCATTGATTTCTTTGCAGCTGGGATACCTGACGAAAAACTGGGGGAAAAGCTGGTATTGGTGATAGCAGGGGAGAAGTGGGGGCAAAAAATAACAATTGATTTCTATGATCAATTATCTGGCCTGCTTACCAAATACGAAATACCCAAGGATATTTTGTTTGTGCAAGAATTATCAAAAACCTTGACAGGAAAATTGGACAGGAGAGCAACGTTAAAAAAGCTTTAGGATACCCATTGTCTGATTAATGTTGCAGAGAAGGGACCGGCCTTAGAAAAATTGGCGCCCGAATCTGAAGGAATGAAGCGGTTAAAACAAAACGCAGCCGCGAACGAAATGTGATAAAAAGAGCAAGATATGCTCGGCCTTGTTTTGTTGAGCGTAATGAGTTCAGATTCAGCCAAATTTTTCTAAAGCCTTGAATTTTTGGTACTTTTTGTTCAAGCAAAAAGTACATCTAAGAATTTGATTGACTGTGTGTTAGGCAGACTTTTATATGCTGAACCGAAACTAAATTTAATCGCATAAAGGGTTAGCATTCCTTTCAGTTATGCTAGAGGCCTTAATGTTCATACACCCTTTATCTCCCCTTCAATCCATCTTCCCATATCCTTTTTCCACATCAGGCCATTGAATTTGGCGATCATCTCGCCTTTGGAAAAGATGCGGATGGCAGGCACACCCATGATATCGAACTGCTCCTTTAGTTCTGGGCTGGCGTCAATATCAATTTTTACCAGGCTCCAATGATCATGGTTTTCTGTCGCGAGTTCATCCAATATGGGCTCCAGCAATTTGCAGGGATCGCACCAATCCGCCCAAAAATCCACGAGGATAGGTTTTGTGTAAGATGGTAAAGTCACACTTTGTTCAAATTGTTCCGGAGTCATGCCGCAAAGGTAGGGCTAGCAGCCGACATCACCATTTACCAATCCCAATAACGAATCACGAATGACCCCTTCAACTCCTCGGATGAAACCGCAAAATGACATCCTTCAGGTAGTTTCGGTCCAGATGTGTATATATTTCGGTAGTGGTAATGGATTCGTGGCCCAACATCTCCTGTACGGCGCGCAGGTCGGCCCCGCCCTCTACCAAATGGGTGGCAAAACTATGCCGAAAAGTATGTGGGTGCACGTTTTTTTTGATGCCCGCTTTTTCGGTGAGTGTTTTGATAATGGTAAAGATCATGACCCTACTCAGTTTGCGCCCCCGGTTGTTCAGGAAAAATATGCCCTCCTGCCCATGCTGTATAGGGATATGCACCCGGATATTTTGGGCATAAATGGCAATATGCTTCAATGCTTCGCTGCCGATGGGCACCAGCCGTTCTTTGTTCCCCTTGCCGATGACCCGCAAAAACCCTTCATCGTAATAAATATGTGAGCTCAGCAGGTTCACCAGTTCTGATACGCGCAGGCCGCTGCTGTACAGGGTTTCCAACATGGCACGGTTGCGTTGGCCCTCGGGTTTGCTCAGGTCTATTTGGGCCATTATTTCATCAATCTCCTCCACGCTCAGCACATCGGGCAATTTGCGCCGAAGCCTGGGGGTGAGCAATAGCTCTGAAGGATCTGTTTCAATGATATTTTCGGTGAGCAGGTAAGTAAAAAAGCTTTTGATACCTGATATGATCCGGGCCTGGCTGGCCGCGCTGAGCCCGATTTCCACCACCCAGTTCACAAAAGCCGAAAGATGGTCCAACTTGACGGCGCTGAGGGCAATGCCCGGGTATTGCATCTCAAAAAAACGGAACAGCTTGTCCACATCTTCCAAGTACCCTTCCAGTGTATTGGCCGACAGCCCTTTCTCTACTTTTAGGTAGATGGCAAAGCCTTTGGTGTAGATGTTGGTGTTAATAGGTTATTGGATTAATTGGGTTAATTGGGTTGAATGGGTTAATTGGGTTGAATGGGTGGTTGTCTTGTCCATTATAATTAGTGCGGTACAGGCCTATAAATATACATGATAGAGCATCTAAAAATTCCGCTCCAGTTCCATCCATTGTTCTCATATCGCAATACTCAATACGCAATACTCAATACGCTATACGCATCTCGCTATTCTATCACAATCTGGTTCCGCAACAGGTCCTCCATTTCTTCGCGCTTGCGGATGAGGCGTTTTTGGCCATTGAGCAATAGCACTTCCGCCGGACGAAAACGGCTGTTGTAGTTGCTGCTCATGCTATACCCATATGCCCCGGCATTCAGCATCGCCAGGATATCCCCTTCATGTATTTCGGAGATGTTGCGGTCAGTGCCAAACGTATCGGTCTCGCAGATATTGCCGACTACCGAGTACACTTTCGGCTCACCCTCAAGGTTCGAAATGTTTTCTATCTGGTGGTAGGCATCGTACATCATGGGGCGTATCAAGTGGTTCAACCCCGTATCCAATCCGGCAAATACGGTTGTCCCGGTGTCCTTCACCACATTGACTTTAGCCAGCAAATAACCCGCTTCACTTACCAAAAACTTCCCCGGCTCGCACCAAAGTTCCAGTTCCCGGCCAAATGCCTGGCAAAAAGCCTTGAATCGTTCCACTACCTGTGGGCCAAGGTGTTCCACATCGGTTACAATATCATTTTCTTTATAGGCAACTTTAAAACCGCCGCCGAAATCAATGTAGCGTAGGTCTTTGAATGCCATACCTGATTGTATCAGCACGTCGAAACCTTTAAAAAAGGCATCGATATCCAAAATATCGGACCCGTTGTGGATGTGCAGGCCTTCTACTATAATGTTATGCTTGTTTACAATAGCATGTATCTGGCTCATCTGCTTGATGGATATTCCAAATTTGGAACCTGCGTGGCCCGTTTGTATCTTATGATTGCCTCCCGCAAGGATATTCGGATTGAGGCGCAAACACACGGGTACAGAACTGCCGTACAATTCCCCAAAATTTTCCAATGCCGGCAGCGAATCAATATTGATGTACGTTCCCAGTTTTACCACCTTTTCGAGCTCTGCTATCGCTACATTGTTGGGCGTGTAGATGATCTGCTCGGGCTTGTACCCAGCGTATAATCCCAGTTGTACCTCTTGTTCAGAGACCGTATCCAATTCACAACCGGCACTGCGCAGCAGTTTCAGGATATTGATATTGGTATTGGCCTTGCAGGCATAGTGCACCCGGAAGCGTATGCCATCAAAGGCATGTACCAGCCGCTTATATTGGCTCAGGATTTTTTCTCCATCATATACATAAACCGGCGTGCCGAATTCTTCGGCGGACTCCAACAGGGTAGGGGCTAATTTTTTGAGTTGATCGTTCATATGGGCGCAAAGGTAGGGGTTAAGGTAAATCCGTCAAAAAGTCCATGTAGTTTTCACGGCTTATCAGGTGAGTGGCTCCTGGTTTATAGGTTTCCATAAACAATTTTGGGAACCGATAGCCAGGTTTGGGTTTCCATTTTATTTCAGTAGCCTCTATCGTGCCATCTTTTTCCTCCACATAGTCCACTTCTTGTCGGGCATGGCTCCGCCAGAAATACTTGTTTGCATATATCATTTTGTTGTTCAATCGCTTGAGTCTTTCAGTCACCACAAAATTTTCCCATAGGGCCCCGGTGTCGTCCCTAAGCTCCAAGGGGGTGAAATTGTTGATGATGGCATTTCTGATGCCGTTGTCATAAAAATAGATCTTCCTCATTTTCACCATTTCGTTTCTGAGGTTGCGGCTAAATGGCATCAACCGGTATATCACGAAGCATTTTTCCAGCAGGTCAACATAGCTTTCCACGGTTTCTTTGTCCGCTCCTATGTGGGCAGAAAGTTCCCTATATGAAACCTCGCGGCCTATTTGCAAAGCCAGTGCGATGAGCAGCTTTTCCAACAGTTCTGGTTTGCGTATGTTGCGCCAGGCAAGTACATCTTTGTACAAGTAGCTGCCAGACAGGTTCTTTAGAATTATTTCGGCTGATGGGACATTGAGGGCTGCATCCGGGTACATCCCGTATATAACACGTTGGTGCAGAAGCCTTGTCTCCTCCAGTTGCGATGTGCTGTTCTTTAGTTCTTGCACAGAAAGGGGATACAACAAAAATTCATATTTCCTTCCGGTAAGAGGTTCGTTTATCTGGTTGGCAAGGTCGAATGACGACGAGCCTGAAACACAAAGGATACAATCCTTAATGTTGTCGGTGATTAGTTTCAGTGTTATCCCTATGTTCTTCACGCGCTGGGCTTCGTCTATCACCAGGAACTTGTTTTTGCCGATGAGGTTTTTGAGTTGGGTACTGGTGGCCCCAGTCAGTTTTTCGCGAACATCGGCATCGTCACAATTAAGCCAAATATGATTAGGGTCAGCCTTTCCAGCAACATTTTGGAGCAAAGTCGTTTTGCCTACTTGTCTGGCGCCCATGACAATAATGGCTTTCCCTTTGTGAAGCCTGGCCTCTATTTCAGGTTCTATCTCTCTTGTAATCATAATCTTGGAACAAATATAATAAACTTGTCGGTTATGATCGACAAATTAATATGAATTTGTCGATCATAACCGACAAATTAACGATTTTTGCGCAACGCCAGAAACTTTGAATGGTAGTATCTCGGCCCTATAAAATAAATCCCATTGTTCAATTCTGTCTAAGGGAAAAACCAGATGCTTAAATTTAAAGAACCCAGTGTAGTATTAGGTCATCGTTTGTCTTGCTCCGATGAATTCAAAAATTAGGACAATCAGAACAGAATTCAACAACTGCTTGTCAAATGAGTGAATGAAACCATAAAACTTTGACTTATCTTTGAATAGAATAATATGAAGCCAAAATATCTTGCTATCATACTTTCTGTGATTCTTGCAGCCTGTGGAGATAACGATAAACAGGAAAAATTAAGCTCGGTGTCGAATGATACCGTGAAATCGCAAAAGTTGGTAAAATACCATGATACAGGTTGTGATGACGGGGTCACTCCACATATAGATACATTAATTGTGCAATCTGGAACTAGGGTACGTATAAAATTTGATGTTAGCTGCATTAATAATAGTAATATTTACGATAGCGATATTAGCTTTGGAGCTGGGGATGCAGAAATTTATATAACGAGGTCAAGAGATTCTTACCTGAGCCTTTTATTTGATGTAAATGGGACTTCAAAAAATATAAATATTTATAAATCAGCATTTATTGATTCCATTGGCCCAGCATTGGCAAGAAATGGCACTTTCAGATATTTTCGTGATATTGATTTTGATCCTGCAGACAGTACGATTTCATTAACCCTTATGATCATGTACACGGGTACTGATTCAGGGGCTAGACTTTCGTGTAAAATACCTTGGAACGGAAAAAAAATACAAATATCTTCCGTTGAAATAGCGGATGAATTTGATGATACTGATTAGGATTTGAATGTGATCAATCGATTATCCAATCATCCTATGATAACCTCATCTTGGTTTTCCCTCCCTAATTAACCCAATAACCAAATAACTTTTGTCCCGCGCAAGCACTACCTTTGCGGCAAAATAAAGATATAACCAATGACCAAAGTTCATAATTTCAGCGCCGGCCCGGCCATATTGCCGCAGGAAGCGATAGATGAAGCGGCAGAGGGCCTCAAAAACTTTAAAAACACGGGCCTTTCCGTGGTCGAAATCTCGCACCGTACGCCCGAGTGGGAATCCACCATGGCCGAAGCAGAAGCCCTGATCCGGGAACTGCTGGGTGTGAGCGATAAATATGCCGTGTTGTTTTTGCAGGGCGGTGCCAGTATGCAATTTTGCCAGGTGCCTTTCAACCTATTGCCAGAAAATGGAAAGGCTGCCTATCTGAAAACAGGGACTTGGGCGACCAATGCCATCAAAGAAGCCCATTTTTTTGGAGAGGTTGACGTGGTGGCCAGCTCGGAAGACAAGAACTTCAGCTACATCCCCAAAGGATATACCATACCGAGTGATGCAGCCTATTTCCACATCACCACCAACAATACCATTTTCGGGACCCAGTTGCACCAGATTCCTGATTGTCCCATACCCTTGGTGGCAGACATGAGTTCGGATATTTTCAGCCGGCCCGTGGATGTGGACAAATATGACCTGATCTATGCAGGTGCACAAAAAAACATGGGCCCAGCTGGTGCTACCTTGGTCATCATCAAAAAAGACATCATTGGCAAATCGGGCCGCAGGATACCTACCATGCTCGATTATGCAACCCATGTAAAAGGCGAATCGATGTTCAATACCCCTCCGGTATTTGCCATCTACCTGTCTTACCTTACCCTGAAATGGGTGAAGAAGATGGGCGGCGTTGCTGCTATGCAAACCAGGAACCAAGAAAAAGGCCGTGTACTTTATGCGGAGATCGACCGCAATCCATTCTTTCAGGGCACTACGGCAGTGGAAGACCGCAGCCTGATGAACCCAACCTTTATCATGACCAACCCCGACCTGGAAAAAGCATTCCTGAAATTTGCCGAAGAAAGGAATATCATCGGTATCAAGGGCCACCGCTCCGTGGGTGGGTTCAGGACTTCAACCTATAATGCACTGCCCCTGGAGAGCGTGCAATTTTTAGTGCAGACCATGCAGGAATTTGAAAAAACACATGCTTCCCAATATGAGAGTATTAGCAAATGATGGCATAGCTGCCGACGGAAAGGCACTGCTGGAACAAGCTGGCTTTGAAGTGATAACAGAAACCATCCCGCAACAAGAACTTGCCTCCAGAATAGGCGAATACGATGTGCTGGTGGTTCGCAGTGCCACAAAAGTTACCGCAGATATCCTCCAGGCTTCCAAAAACCTGAAGCTGGTGGTGCGTGCCGGGGTGGGCATAGACAATATTGACACCAAAGCCGCTGAGGCTGCCGGGGTGGCCGTGTCCAATACACCCAATTCATCGACATTATCGGTTGCAGAGCTGGTTATCGCCCATGCCTTCAGCTTGGCGCGATATCTGTTTGAATCGAACCGGGAAATGCCCACGAACGGGAAAAGCCAGTTCAAAGACCTGAAGAAGAAATACGAAAAAGGGTTTGAGCTGCGTGGCAAGACCCTGGGTGTGGTCGGTTTTGGCCGTATCGGGCAGGAAGTGGCCAAGATAGCCATTGGTTTGGGGATGAAAGTGATTGCCAGCGATCTATTTGTGAAGCAGGCAGAACTGGTTTTTGATCACCTGCCTTTTAGCCCCGTACCAAAAGTGAGTTTGGACATGGTACCCATGGAAACCATCCTTGCTGAATCTGATATCATTACCGTGCATGTGCCCCGCCAAAGCGGTACACCATCGCTGTTGTCAACGGCTGAGTTCGCCAAAATGAAAAAGGGCATTGTCCTGATCAATACGGCACGCGGGGGAGTGATAGACGAAACGGCACTTGCCGCTGCCATACAGGCGGGCCAAGTGGGTTTTGCTGCCTTGGATGTATTTGAAAATGAACCCAATGTGGACGAAAACATATTAAAGGCTCAAAACATTTCTTTCACCCCGCATATCGGTGCCTCTACCCGTGAAGGGCAGGCCAGGGTAGGCAAGGAAGTGGCCGAAGTGATTATAAGCAGGTTGAAGGGGTAATGATGCATTTTCGCCCTCTGTCTGACGACAGGCAGGCTGACCCCGAAAGAGGAACTATCCGAAAAGGCCACCAACCCTGTTTGGAACATTTTGCAAAAAATCTGTTTTTCTCTGGGGTGGCTTCCAATGTTCCCTTGCAATAGTAGTTATTGAAAATAACTTCAAAACAATCAAAGTACTAAAAACATCCGATCCATATATACTGTTAACTAACTCATGAACATATTTCCTCTCAAGGCCGTACGGGCGGCAAAACCTTACGTGAAATCTTTCTCGGCATCTTTGTATGACAATGAGGCCAAGGAACTTTCATTACGGTTGAACATAGATAACCCGAACAGCATCCTGCACATCATCAACCCGCAACAGTTCCGCCAAAAAGAGCTCGGCGCAGAAGAATCCTATCTATTGAGCCTTGGGAAGATACACGAACTGTTGGGAAACGGGGTATTGAAACAGGAAGACACACCCGCTTTCTATATTTATAGGCAGGTGAAAAAGAACGATGTATATACCGGGGTCATAGGGCTGGCGGATATCGAGGAATACCAGGCCAATAAAATAAAGCGCCACGAGCTGACCCGGGTGGAAAAAGAAGAAAAGATGTTCCGGTACATGAACCATGTGCGCATCAATGGCAACCCCGTGCTGCTCACCTACCAAGCCATGCCGGGCCTGGGCACCTTTATCAAAGAAAAGGTGGAAGCCGCACCCGAGTACCACTTCGAAGCCGAAGACGGTACGGAACACATGCTTTGGGTGGTGAAGGGCATAGACGATATCATCCAAATGGAAGCCTATTTCAAAAAGGTGGATGCGTTTTATATTGCCGATGGGCATCATCGGTGTGCCGCTACCAACCTGTTGTACCCAGAACTCAAAACCTTTATGGCCTGCCTGATCCCTAGTGATCAACTGCGCATCCATGGGTTCCACCGATACCTGAAAGACCTGAACGGCATACGAACCAAGGATTTCCTCAGGAACCTGGAACGGTATTTTGAGGTAGTTGAAATAAAAGAAGGGTTCCCCAACCGGTCTGAAGGGTCCATTGGGTTGTTCATCAAGGAGAAATGGTACGAGATACGGATCCCTGCATCCATGAAACAAGACCCCAACCCAAAGCACAACCTGGATGTATATATCCTCGATCATTTTATATTTGGCAAGATCCTGGGCATCAAGGACAGCCGTACCAGTACCAATATCCGCTATGTGAACGGGGAAATAGGGCTGAAAACCCTGATCCTGCCCGTGAAAAAGGAAGAAATGAAGGCAGCCTTCGTGTTGAGTGCCATCACCGTGGAAGACATGATCCACGTGAGCGACTACGAAGAAACCATGCCCCCCAAAAGCACCTGGATAGAACCCAAGATGCGCAGCGGCCTGGTGATGTATAATTTTTAGGAGCGTGCCTCGGCCTGCCCCTGACC
>Ga0206900_1052_pt1 | contig 27525 bp, 30 predicted proteins | sample Alteio_BWOrgHeat_46_FD_153235 | JGI IMG/M metagenome (GOLD analysis project Ga0206900, IMG submission 153235) | Enriched cells from forest soil in Barre Woods Harvard Forest LTER site, Petersham, Massachusetts, United States -... | ecosystem: Environmental > Terrestrial > Soil > Temperate forest >... | reverse complement strand
GAGCGATACCAGGCAATTCGCCCGCTTCTTCCACGCGATGCTCGTGATGGAAAAGGAAGGCTGGGAGATTGCCGATTGGCTCAACGCCCACGGCATCGCCGCGTTCGTTCTCAAATATCGCCTAGCCCGCGCGCCGGGCGTGAAATATACGCTGCCGAACGAGGTGTATGCCGATGCCGCGCGGTCCGTTCGGCTGGTTCGAAGCCGCGCGAAAGAGTGGGGCGTCGATCCCGCCCGCATCGGTTTTATTGGGTTCTCCGCGGGCGGCGAAGTCGCCGGCATGATCGAAACCAGATTCGAGGCGGGCAAGCCGGATTCGCCCGATCCGGTCGAGCGCGTCAGTTCGCGGCCGGATTTCAATATTCTCGTGTATCCGTTTTATCGGCCAGGTTCCGTTCCCCCACGTCCCGCGGCGGGCCAAACGCCAGGCACGATTACTATTGCGCCGAATGAATCATTTCCGGTACCGGCCGATGCGCCGCCCGCATTCCTGGTCTGCGCTGACGACGACCCCTCGCACGTTGTGCCGACGGTGAAGTTTTATCTGGAACTTCAGGCGAATCACATCCCGGCTGAAATGCACATCTATGGATACGGCGCTCACGGGTTCGCTTTGCGTCCGACCAAGCGCCCGGGCGCACCCGTCGAAAGTTGGCCGGACCGGCTTACGGGATGGCTCGCGGATCGCGGAATTTCTAAACAGTAACAGCCGACGCCGGTAGCAGGTCGGCGAAGACGAAGCCGTCGCGCTCCACCACTTCTCCGCTCTCGATTGCGATGGGATTGCCGAACATGGGGCCGTCCCACGCGAAGGTATGGAATTCGCCATTCTCGCCGCACGGATCCGCGGCGGGGGGCAGCTCTGCGAGAAAATCGAGCCCGAATTCGCGTCCGGCGAATTTCCGATCGATCTGTCGGGGATCGACGCAAGTCACTCGCGCGCGAAGTCCGGCTGAGATCATTTCGCGAGCAAGGCGGTCGGTGGGGATCTCCCAGATCGGAAATAGCGGTTCGATTCCCGTGCCCGCGAGGCGGCTCTCTCGGTACGCCCTCACATCACGCAGAAAAAGATCGCCGAACGCAATCCCTTGGACGCCATCGGCTGCGAGTCGGGCGCATTGCTGCGACATCAGAGCTTCGTACTGGTCGTTGGAGCACGGCCAGGGAAGTTCCACAATCGAGAGCAGTAGGTCCGCGGACCGCGCCTGCTCTTCCAGAAGAGATCGCCGCACAGCGTGCATCGCGACGCGGTTCGCCTCGGCGTTCAGAGAAGTCACAAGGCGGACGACTTCGATATCGGGCCTCTGCCGCAGCACGTGCAGCGCCCAGGCGCTGTCTTTCCCGCTGCTCCATGAGAGGGCGATCTTTCGCGCGGTTGACATGAACCCCGATTCTAGCGGTACGTTCCGCGCCGTTGTAAGAAATTATCCAGGAATATTCTTCGCTGAATCAGCGGCTTAACGCATCAGGGCACAGATTTGGCAACGCCGGTGGCTAACGTTTGTGCAGGAAGACAACATGCGCCGCGCGACAAAGAACGGGTTCAGCGGGGGAGAGAGAGGCGGCGGCGCGATTGTGCGTCTGATGATGGCCGCCGGCAAATGCCTCAGCCGCGAGCGCATGAAACTCGGCGACTTCGTCCGGCTCAGCGAACTTCAGAGTGAAGTCGCCTCGGACGGATCGCAGCGCATCGTCGCGAGTTGGGTGGACGGATGAGGTCCATAGTCAGGCGCAAAATCAAACATTCGCCCCTGCCCAGCCAGAAAAAGTTTCACGATTCGAAGGCCCGGTTCAAGGGTTTTTCGGGCCCCATAGGCTCGGGCAAGAGCCAGGCGCTCTGTCAGGAAGCGATTCGGCTGACTTATCAGAACCCCGGGCGAACCGGGCTGATTGGCGCGCCGACATATCCCATGCTGAAAGACGCTACGCTCGCTTCTCTGATGGAATGCCTGTACGAGAGCGAGATTCCTTTCGAACTTTACAAGGCGGAGAACGTGATCGTCATGGGCGACACTGGCTCGACGATTTTGCTGCGCGCCGTGGACGAGTTCGAGCGGCTTCGCGGCACGAATCTCGCCTGGTTTGGTGTAGACGAACTGACGTATGCGCCTGAAGGCGCATGGTCGCGGCTCGAAGGACGATTGCGCGACCCCAAGGCGAAACGGCTCTCCGGATTCGCCGTCTGGACACCGAAGGGCTTCGATTGGGTTTACCGGCGTTTTATTCAAAACCCTGCGCTGGGATTCGAGGCCATCATGGCGGCGCCTTACGAGAACCGTTATCTGTTGCGGCAGGCGCCGGATTTTTACGAACGGTTGAAGTCCAGCTATGACGAGAACTTTTTTCGACAGGAAGTTTTGGGAGACTATCTGAACGCCGCGGGAAGCCTTGTTTATCAGGCGTTCGTCCGGACGGCAAATGTCCGAGAGATGAGCGTGGATCCGGCTCTGCCAATCTGCTGGGCGGTCGATTTCAACGTCGATCCCATGTGTTCGGTGGTTGCGCAGGCGAGCGGAGGGGAATTCCGCGTGCTCGATGAAATCGTTCTGCGGCGCGCTTCCACAGAGCAGGCGTGCCAGGAATTCGGGAAGCGCTTTGAATTGCCGGCATCGGGTGTCGTCGTTTACGGCGATGCTTCGGGTTCGGCGATGAAGACCTCTGGCTTTTCGGACTTTTGCGTAATCCGCGAATATTTCAAGTCGCGCGCAGCGAAGGTGACTTACCGGGTTCCGAGGGCTAATCCGCCAGTGGGGGAGCGCGTGAACGCGGTGAACGCGATGCTGCGAAACGCAGCTGGGGACATCCGCTTGTTCGTGGACCCGAAATGCAAGGAGCTGATAGCCGATTTCGAGCAGGTCTCCTATCTGGATGACTCGACTCAGATCGACAAGGAGAAGGACCGCCGCCGCACGCACCTTTCGGACGCTCTGGGTTACTGGATCTGGCAGGAGAGCCGTGGAACTGTCGGGGAGAGATCAGCGCGGCTGTTTTGACGGCTACTTGAGAAACTTATGACTTCACATATCGAACAGGAACATCCCGACTACGCCTCCCGGGCCGGAATGTGGCGCAGGTACCGCGATCTCTACGCGGGCGGCGAGCGTTTCCGCCACAATGCCGCCGAGTATCTGGTTCGCCGGCAAAAAGAACCCGCTGAAGTCTATCGGGAACGTCTGGCACGAGTCTTTTACGAGAACTATCTCGGCTCGATTGTGGATTGGTACATGGCCACACTCGTCCGTAAAGAACAGGGGATCCTTTATGAGGGCGCAGACGAACGCGCGAAAGCCTTCTTCAATCGTTTCGCGTCGAACTGCGATCTGAGAGGAACCACGCTTACGCAGTTCTATAAGGAGATGCTGACCGAGGCGCTGGTCTGCGGCAAGTCGTACATCGTCGCCGACTTCCCGAAGGGCTCCGGAACGGCATTGAGCCGCGCGGATGAAGACGCTGTCGGACTGAGCGATGCTTATCTGGTCGGCTACACGGCCGATGAAGTCATCAACTGGAGCTTCGACGAGAAAGGCGAGTTCGAGTGGGTTGTCATCAGGACTTCCTGCCTGAGGCAGGACAGCGTGCGCTCTTTGGGATGGAAAAAAGAAACGCGCTGGATCTACTACGACACCACCAATTACGAGATCTACGAAAAGCTCGAAGGCGATGACAACCGCATCGCTCTGATCGAGCGAGGAACCCACGGCTTCGCCGGAATCGGACGAACGCCGGTCTTCGAATTACGAATCCCGGATGGTCTCTGGCTCACGAACAAAATTGCGCTTTTGCAGCTCGAGCACTTCAACAAGTCGAACGCGCTCGCATGGGCGCTCACCATGGGCCTTTTCGCTACACCCGTGATTTATTCCGACCGCGAATACACGCAGGTAACGGGCGAAAGCTACTATGTGCAGCTTGGTTCGACCGACCGCTTCGGTTGGATGGAACCCGAGGGCAAGGTCTTTCAGATCGCCGCCGACAACCTCGATCGCCTCAAGGACGAGATCTATCGCGTCTCATATCTGATGCAGCAGGCGGGCAACAGCACGGCGCAAAGCCAGTCCGGACTCAGCAAGCAGTGGGACTTCAGCGTCACGCAGGAAGTTCTCGGCGCATACGGCAGCGTTGTCAAGAGCTCGATGCGCAATCTGCTGAACCGGATTGCCCAGGCCCGCAAGGACGGGCTCACGATCGATGTGGCCGGTCTCGATGAGTTCGACATTACGAGCTTTGGCTCCGAGGCCAGCGACGCGCAGAGTCTTCTGAACCTGAACATCGGGTCGCCAACTCTCAGAAAGCAGGTGCTCAAACGCGTGGCGCTGAAATACCTCAGCGATGCCCGCCAGGACATCAAAAATCGCGTGTCCGAGGAAATCGACGCGGCCGCATAACGGAATGTGGCGCGGTCCAGCCGCGCGACTGATTTTCCAAAAAATAAGGAGGAAGGATTGGAATCGTCAATCGACGTACAGGCGATCGTGCAGCAGGCGATCGACGAGTACATGAAACAGGACACCGCCCGCCGGGAGCCCGCCTACAAAACGGAGTTGCAGGAAGAAAGGCGCAGGCGCGAACAGCTCGAGAAACGCATGAACGAGCTGGTGGAAGAGAACAAACGAAGCCGCGAGGCTGCCGAACGTGCGCAGCGAGACGCGTCCATCAGGGCCGAACTGCAGAAGCTGGGCGTCGCGAAAGTCGACCTCGCGTACAAGGCCGTGCAGGATGGCATCGTGAAGACCGAGGATGGACGCTTCATTGGGCGCGGAGAGAGCGGCGACGTGCCTCTGACCGAATACCTCGCGGGCTTCGTGCAGGAGAATCCGGAGTTCCTTCCGGCGAGAATCGCTGGTGGAACGGGGATGACGGGTCATCAGAAAGCGGCGCCGCAGGCGAATGCCGGCGCGATCGATCTGGATAAGATCGGCCCGTCAATGAGCAAGGAAGAGCTGGAGCGCGTGCGTCAGGAGATCCTGCGTGTCGCTTCACAGACCTTGCGCGGGGCTTAGGTCCTGAATCCGGAGTGCTCTGACGAGCCTCCGGTTGTGGTGAATAACGCGGCGGGGCCGGTAACGGCTCCGCCTTTTTTACTTGCATGAAAGAAGAAAAAGGAGAAAAATGCCGTCAATTACGTCAGCAAATGTCGCGAACGCAATCGTGAAACTGGTGGCCGCGGATGCTCTGCCAGCCCTCGTCGGGAACCTCGTGATGGGGAACCTGGTCAATCGCGATTACGAACCGACATTGGCGCAGGCGGGCGACACGGTCAATATTCCGATCGCGCCTCAGCTTGTGGCCAACAATATCGCGGAGGGCGGATCGGTTACGCCCCAGAATCCGAATCTGGGCAACGCGCAGATCGTGCTCAACACGCACGCCGAAGCCACGTTCCAGATTCCGGATGTGACCAAGGTACTCGCAGTGCCGGACCTTCTGAAGGTCTATATGCAGCCGGCGGTCGTTGCGATCGCGGAAAAGATCGAAGGCGATCTTTTGAATCTCTATGCGGGCTTTACGGCGAACACGCCGCTCGGCACCGCCGCCACGCCCATAACTGAAGCAATCCTCGATCAGGCGGAAACAACGCTCTTCCAGTCCAAAGTGCCTTCGAGCGAGCCGAAATACCTCGTGGTCGACAGCAACACTTACTCGGCCATGCGCCAGATTCCGCGCTTCAGCGAGTTCCAGACCTGCGGCGACGCAGGCCTTCGCGCTATCGTCGACGGAACCATCGGAAAGATCAAAGACTTTTTCGTGTTCCGTTCGCAGTATGTGCAGAAAACCGGTACGACGACGGTGAACACTCACAACCTCGCGTTCGTCAAAGACGCGATCGGTCTGGTGATTCGCCGACTGCCGCAGCCCCTGCCCGGCACGGGCGCCATCGCCGAATACGCCGAACTTGGCAATTTCGGCATGCGCGTCACCATGAGCTATCAACCGAACACGCTTTCTCAGCAGTTCACGGTTGACGTTCTCTACGGCTGCGCTGCGCTGAGGAACAATTTCGCGGTTCAGATCAACAGCTAAACCTTTCGGGGACGCGCAGCGCCGGAGGCGCGTCCTCGCTTCATTCATCGACACAGGAGAGTCACTGATGGATCTACGGTCTTACTACAGAAGAATTCGCGAAACCGAGGAATCGATTGACAGCGATGAAGTCGTAATCGTCAGCCTCGCGACCGCGGAAGGCGGCAAGGCGGGAGTGCGCACGGAAGCTCCGCGGGCTATCGCCGCAAAACAGATCGCCGAAGGGCGCGCGCGGCTCGCGACTGACGAGGAGGCGCTGGGGCATTACGAAGCTCACCGGGAATCCAAAGAGCGCATCGAACGCGAAATGGCGGCGCGGCGCCTTCAGGTCGTGGTTGTTCCGGCTCACGACGGTCCGGCGCCGAAAGAGCGGAGTTGACGCGATGGCGCTCTTTACCGACGGCCCCTGCGTCTCGGTGAACGATCTCGCGCAACAGGAATCCGGCCTGCTCGACGTCGCGCGGACCGCCGGAATCAACGTGACCGCAAAGATCACGCTGGCGCATGACGAGCTCGCCGCCGATCTTCAGTTGTGGCTCGACCGCTGGCGAGGGTTCGCCGAGGAGATCTGGCGTCCCTACCTGCGGCTCGATCAGGTTGTCGCGACTCCGCAGATCAAGCGCTGGGAGACTCTGCAGGCCCTCGCGCTGTTCTACCGCGATGCCTACTTCACGCAGCTCACCGACCGCTATCAGCCCAAGTGGGATGAGTACGCCCGGCTGACGCGCGTCGCCTACGACCGCTTCGTTTCAGCCGGCATGGGCATCGTGAACGATCCCGTTCGGCAAGCCGCGCCGCCCGTGCTCGGCAGCGCAACCGGTCCGCAGAAGGGCGGTTCCTATTACGCGAGCATCGGGTGGCTCAACGCCGCCGGTCAGGAAGGCGCCGCTTCCACGCCCGCGTCGATCACGTTTCCCGACGGAAATCTGATGACGGTCTCGGCTTCCGCTCCGCCTTCGAACGCCGTCGGATTCAACGTGTACGCGGGAGCGTCGCTCGATGCTCTCTACCGGCAGAACGCGGCGCCTCTGCCGCCGAATGGGATCTTCACGTACGTGCCCGGCGCCGTGATTTCAGGCCCGTTGCCCGGCGCCGGACAGCATCCCGATTTCATTCGTCCGCTCGTACGGACCATTCCGAGAGGCTGAGATGGCGGGAATCACGGGAACTCTTACGGAAGCAGTCGTCGGACGTTTGCGATCTTCGCAGGACGGCGTCAACGCGCGAATCGCCGCGATCGAATTCGGCGATGCGATCTCAACGGCGGGAATCCACTTCATCGCGGCTCTCAACGCCAGCGTCGAGATCGCCGAAAAGAACGGCCACGCTCATTATCCGGCGCTGCTTGTTTACTGCGACAAGATGTCGAACTTGCTGAAAGAGAAGTATCGCCAGTTCTCGGGCAAGGCGCACCTCGTGGTCGAGGTTCGCTACTCCCAGGATCGCCTCGAATCGCTCGAAGCGAACACGCAGGTCTGCGTCGACGCGGTCTGCGCGCTGCTCGACGACTCGCGCGGCGATTGGGGGAACGGCGCCTTTTACTCAGGCGGCTACGACGTCACTTACGAGCCCGTCGCCCGCGGCGGGAAAAACTTCATTCAGCGGGCAAAGGTTGGATTCGAAATTCAGGTGAGCAAATAACAATGGCATACATTTCATCGAACGCAAACCGCTGGTATTGCGCGAAAGAGAACGCCTACGGGCAGATTCCTCCCATCACCGCCGCGAACCGCATTCCCGCTGTCGGAATGAGCGCGCAACTGCAGCGGGCGAAAAGCCAGCGCAAGGATAAGACGGGTTCACGCACCTGGGCCGGCCTGCCGCCGGGTACCCGCACGCAGGTGAACTTTGATCTGAAGACCTACATGCGCGACTGGGCCGATACTTCGAACCTGCCGCCACACGGACCTCTGTTCGAGGCTGCAATGGGCGCTGCGGGAAATCTCTGGAACGGCGGGCTGCCCGTGGGCGGCACGCAATCGAGCGTCAATTTCGCCACGCCTCACGGCCTCAACCCGGGCCAGGGCATCGCTTCCAACGGCGAGATCCGGTTTGTGGCCGCCGTGGCCGATCCTCACACGGTGGTGCTGAACGCGCCATTCACGGCCGCGCCCGTTCCGGGTCTGCCGCTTGGCCCCGTCGCGACGTATGCGCTCGCGTCGTCGCTTCCGAGCTTTAGCCTCTTCGACTACTGGGATCCCGCGACCGCCGTGCAGCGCGTGCTTGCCGGAGGCGCCATCGACCGCACGACCATTAATCTGAACGGCGATTTTCACGAATTCGAGTTCAAGGGTTCAGCGCAGGACATCGTCGACAGCGCTTCTTTCATCGCCGGTCAGGGCGGGGCATCGGCCTTTCCGGTGGAACCCGCCATTGCGTCCTCGACCTACTCGCCTGTTCCCGGAAATCTCGGCCAGGTGTGGCTGGGCGTTATTGCGAATCAGTTCCTGAGCGTCTCGGCGGCGTCAATCGAAATCCTCAACAACATCGACATGCGCGCGCGCGAATTCGGGTCTGCCATCCCGCAGGGTATCGCTCCGGGAGATCGCGAAATCTCGGTCACGCTCGAGCTCTTCGGCCAGGACGACGTCAACACGCTCGCGCTCTACCAGGCCGCACGCCAGCGCGCTCCGATGGGCGTGATGTTCCAGTTGGGCAATGCTGGTGGGCAGCTTCTCGGTATCTATCTCCGCAGCGTGGTTCCCGCGGTTCCGGAATTCGATGATTCCGACACGCGCCTCAAGTGGAAATTCGACGATACCCGCGCGCAGGGTACGTCGGATGACGAAATCGTCATCGCGTTCGGATAGGAGAGGCTCAATGAGCGAATGGCAAAGCAGACGTACCATCGCGTCGAAATTCAGGCCCGGCGTGGAATTCGTAATTGCGCGCATGACCTTCGGCCGCCGTCTCGAACTGATGAAATGCGTGCGCGATCTCGCGACGCGGCTCGAATACTTCGAGGCCGGGCGCGAAGAGAAGAATCGCATCGAGGCTAGCCTGCTCGGCGCGCAGATTGACCGTCTTTACGTCGAATGGGGCGTCGAGCGAATTCTGGGCCTCGAAATCGACGGTGAACCGGCGACGCCGCTCTCGCTCGTCGATAGCGGCCCGGAAGACCTCTTCCGCGAGGCGCTCGAAGCGGTTCGCGCCGAGTGCGGTCTGAACGAACAAGAAAGAAAAAACTGATTGTCGCGTTCCACTTCCAATCGGCCGCCGCCGAGCGCAGCGGCCGGACCGGGTGGGACTGCGAAAGCTGCAGGAGGAACGGTCTGGAGCGAAAGCGCCGGTGTGGGTTCCTTCCCGCGGAACTGCGCGGTGAACCCCGCATCGTATGGGGACGTCGCCAGACGCGCATCGAGGAGTGTCCGAAGTCGTTCATCACCGGCGAAAGCCTGGCGCTGATCGAAGAATACGTCGTCACGCGCCGGCTCGGCATCCCGGACTCGCTCGATACCGATGCCCGCAAAGTGGATGCGTTTTTGTTGCTGAAAGATCTGATCGAAAAAGAGGAACGTGATGGCACATCGCAGCATTGAAGAGGTAATCAGCACGATCGCCCCGTCGAGGCGCCGAGGCATCCCGAATCCGCCCGTGCTCGGCGTCGGCGTGTCGAGTGACAACGGCGATCTTGCGAACTCGCTCTCGCAGGCCGGACAGCAGATCGCGCAATTGCAGTCGGCGTATGCCCAGCAGGCGAATCTGATCGCTGAAAATACTCAGGCGCTTCAAAGCAACACCTCCGCGCAATCCGGCCACTCGGCGGGAAGCGTGCTGAGCCAGGCGACCTCCGGCTTGTTCGGAGGCGCGCTGAGCTTTCTCTCTCCGATCATCTCCGGCATCGCGAGCCTATTCGGCGGCGGAAGCCAGACGCCGTCCGCCCTGCCCATCTATACGCCGCCTCCGCCTGTCTCGATCGATGCGGCCCTGCAATCGCCCACGGCTCAGCCCGTCTCGGTCAACGCGGTTCTGCCATCACCCGCGCCTGCCGCGCCCGCGCCGATCTCCATCGCGCCACTGCTCCAGTTGCCCGCTCCAGCCGCCGCTGCCCAGCCATCGCCTGCGCCGGCGCAATCCAGTTCCACGACTCAAGTAACCGTCAATATCAACGCGATGGACAGTCAGTCCTTTCTTGACCGCAGTAACGACATCGCCAACGCTGTGCGTTCCGCCATGCTCAACATGCACCCGATCAATGACGTGGTGACGAGCCTCTGACATGACCAGCTTCCCCACGCTCAAGACTGGCGCGGTTACCCAGTACCCGTTCGATCGCGCAGTCGGTTTCCAGATTCAGGCCGTGCGCTTTCTCGATGGAAGCAGCCAGCGCTTTCGCATCCGGACGCCCCTTCGCAAATGGACGCTGAACCTCGATCTGCTCGACGAAGACGAAATGATCGCCCTCGTCGCGTTTTTCGAAGCCCAGGGAACGGCTCCGTTCGCGTTTACTGACCCGGTTTCCGGCGATACCGCGCTGGCGTGTGTTCTTTCGGCGAACAGTCTGACCGTCGCCATGATCGCGGAGCATCGAGCACAAGCCACTGTCCTCATCGAGGAAATCGCATGAGTTTCTATCCTCAAATCGCCTCCGGAGCGATCGCGCAGTTTCCCGCCCGGCGTGAGCGCCAGTGGCGTTCCATCGCCAATGAGCTGGAAAGCGGAGAGCAGATCCTTCTCCAGGACCCCGATGGCGGCATGATCGGATGGGACCTCCGCTACGTCGATCTCTCCGACGCCGAGGCAACCGCGCTGAAGAACCTCTTCGCTTCCTGCTCCGGCAGTTATGCGTGGTTCACCTTCATCGATCCCATGGCGAACCTTCTGGGCTGGAGTGAAGACCTCACGCGGTCTGACTGGCAGACCGGCCTTCTGACCACTTCCTACGGAGCAAATGATCCGCTCGGAACGCAGCGCGCCACGACGCTCGTGAACGGTCAGCCCGGCGCGCAGCCACTTGTCCAGAGCGTGTCGATGCCCGGCGATTACGCCGCCTGCCTGAGCGCGTGGATCCGCTCCGACGTCGGCGGCAACATCACGCTCCAGCGTGACAATACGCAATCGGTAATCGTTGCCACATCATCCTGGATGCGCATCTATCTCAGCGCACCGGGGATAGCAGGCGCGCCGCAATCCACATTTTCGATCTCACTCAACGCCGGGCAATCAATCGATATCTGGGGCCTTCAGGTCGAAGCGCAGCCCTACCCATCGCCCTACAAACAAACCTTCGCCGCTCGCGGAATCTACAACGAGACCTATTTCGCAAACGACGATCTGACGGTAACCAGCACCGCCCCCGGTCTCTTCTCATCCGCGGTGCAACTGATCTCCCGAGTCTGAACGGTCACGTCATGCAAAGCGCCTTCACTGCCAAGGAACAACTCACCGCCGACACGCCCCTGTTTTTTTTCGCCTGCGACCTGGTCGATGGAACTACGCGTAACTGGAGCAGCCGCACCATCGTGTGGAACGGCGTCCCCTACGAGCCGCGGGTGATCCGTCACAATCTTTTCGAAGCGCAGCTTGCGTCAGAGAATCAGGTCGGTGGCGTCCCCAAGTTCACGTTCGAACTCGCCAACGCCGATTCCGAACTGTCCCAGATCGAGCACCAGACCGGCTTCAAAGGTTCCACCCTGACCGTCAGCGTCGCGTTTGTTGACGTCTCTACCGTAACCGCCACATCTGATTCGATTGTTGTCTTTCGCGGCCTGATCAACCCGCCCGAGCTCATCACGGAAGACACTTTTCGGCTAAGCGCGATGAACCGCCTTTCCATGCAGCGCACCGTGCTCCCCAACGTGCGCGTCGAGCGCATGTGCCCCTGGCGCTTTCCGTCCACTCCCCAGGAGCGCCTCGAAGCTGTCGATGGCGGATCCGAGCGCGGCCAATATTCGCAGTTCTATCGTTGCGGCTATTCGGCCGATCAGGCCAACGGCGTCGGAAACCTGAACGGCGGCGTCCCTTTCACCTCCTGTGCCAAGTCCCGCACGGACTGCGAAGCGCGCGGCATGTTCACGACCGATTCGAGCGGCCGCACCACGGCACGTTTCGGCGGCCTCGAATTTGTGCCGCCCACAATCCTCGTGCGAGGGGCCGGTCAGAAGAACTATTCGCTCTCCGCTGTTCAGTCGAACACCGCCGCGTACAACGACTTTGTGCCGCTCATTTACGGAACGCAGTGGCACGTCCCCGATGTCGTCTTCTCTCGCAACGACGGCAACCTGACGCGAATGGAAGTTCTGCTCGGTATGGGCGAAATCCAGGGCATCCTCGCGGTCGTCGTGAACGACATCGAAATTCCCCAGGGGATCAGCGGCGTCAACATGACGTCCAGCGGATGGTTCAACATCATCACGCCGGGCACGCGCTCCGGCGCGCAGGATCCGAACTTCGCCGATGGCTCGGGCACGCCGATCGGCGACCCGTTTGGCAGCATGGCCTGCCTGTCGATCGTGGTCCCGAATCGTATCAGCGACGGAACCAGCATCCCGTCCGTGCAGGTCCTTGTGCAGGGTCTCAAACTCTGGCAGTTCGATGCATCTGCAAATTACATTGGCGCATCCTTTTCCAGCAATCCCGCGTGGGTATTGCTCGATATCCTGATGCGCTGCGGCTACTCCTGGGATGACATCGATACTTCGGGCTTTGCCCGCGTCGCCGCATACGCCGATCAACTGATCTCCGCGGATGATCCGGTCGGCGGCAACGTTCCGCTCCCCCGCTTTCAGTGCAACTTTGCTCTCAAGGATAGCCGCGGGGCGGGCGAGATCATTCGTTCCATCCGGAACGCCTCGCGCATTTATCTGACTCTTGGCCCCAGCGGCGTGATCACGCCCCGGGTCGAGGATACTTTCGCCCTCCAGCAGCCCGTGATGCCCGCCGGAAGTAACGCGCTCGCGCCGTTCAACGGTGGATGGCCCGCTTACGAGTTCGATCTTTCATCGATCGCCCGCAAATCCGACGGAAGCTCCAGCGTGCGTATTACATCGAAAGGCGCGCAGGACACGCCAAATCGGCTTTCTGTCGAATTCCAGGACAGCTTCAACCAGTTTCAGCAGGACAGCCTTTCGCTCGTCGACGAAGATGACGTCGATCTCTGCGGTCAGGAAATCGCGGCTTCGTACGACGCCGTTGGAATCTCAACTTTCAGTCAGGCGTCGCGCATGCTGCTCCTGGGGCTGAACCGCGCCATCGAAGGCAATCACTTCATCGAATTCGAAACCAGCGTGAAGGCGCTCGGTCTGTTGCCAGGTGATCTCATTACCATCACCTATCCGAAAGAGAATCTGCTCCGCACGCCTTTTCGCATCCTCCGGATCTCCGCCGGACCAAGCTTCCGCACCGCCATAATCACCGCGCAGTTCCATGACGACGCGTGGTATACCGACGCGCCCACCGGCATCGTCGGCGGACGCGGCTGGCAGACAGGTCAGGGCTCGGGTTTACCGAATCCGGTTATAGGGAATGTCGCCGACAGCAACGGCGACATTCAACTCGGCATCACCGAAACGGAGAAGACCGGCAGCGACGGATCGGCCGACGTCGAACTTGCCGTTGCGTTCACTGCGCCATCGGGACAGCAGGGCACGCTTCCCCCGCCGCTGATCGGCTTCACCCCGGTAGTCAGTTCGACGGGCGGTACGCTCGAGGACGAAGTCGCCTACTTCTACGCCATCACCACGCTCGATCCCGATGGCGGCGAGAGCGGGCTTTCGTTCATTGCGCAGGCGGTGACCGGTTCGGGAACGAATAGCAGCTCAGTCGTGCTCGACGGCATCTCGCTTCCTGCTGGCGCCACCGGATTCAACGTCTATCGCCGCACGTCCGCCGGCAGCCTGCTGCGCATCGCTTCGTCGCAATCGCCTCAGGCTTCATTCACGGACACCGGATTGCCGGTGCAGATCGCGCTCCCGCCCGATCCGCAGTTCGACCACGTCGATATCTACTGGCGATGGGAACTGCTGCCTGAGACCGGCGCCGCGATCCACTCGACCACCACCGTCGGGAATCCGCAGCTTGAAATGGTCGCCAACGAGTACAGCCTCGCGGTAGCCCGCATCACCCGCGGAACGGGGGCCGGGCAGGACCGCGTCATCGCGAGCAACGATCAAACGACCATCACCGTTCAGACGCCCTGGACCATTGCTCCCGACGCAACGAGTTTTTTCGCCGTTTCCGAAGCCTCATGGCGCGTGGGCGCCAAAGGTTCGGCCAGCCCGATCCCCATCGAAGTTCCCGAGCGCATTGGCACGACCGTGCAGATCTCCGCCCGCGCCGCAAACATCGGCGGCGACGAAGCCGATTACGCGCTCTCGCCGCTCACCCGTTGGACCATTGGTTCTTCCCTCACCCTCACCGCTGACGCCGACGTGCCGCCCGCCCCGAACTTCGGCCTCGTTGTTTCGCCGACGCGCGGAGGCGTGCTCAATCTCGGCGCCGTCTCGTTCACGTCGCTCACGAACACGCGCAGCATTGTTGCCGGTACGTACCGATTCCATTTTTACGACGAAGTGAACGGACTCCCGCCCGTCGCGCTCGCGGCGCCCATTGCCATCGACGACACCCAGGTTCGTTTTGCCTCAACCGTAACGCCCGGTACGTTCGTTCAGATCGAAGCCGAAATCCTGCTCGCCCATGTCACCGACGCGGCGGGCAACACTGCGGTCACACGCGCCGTTCACGGCACAACCGCCATCGCGCACGACCCAACCGTCCTCGCTTACCTGCTCACCGAAAAAGTCGCAATCGTCCCATTCGTGAAGAACTTCTTCGGCTCGCCCGCAAGTGGCGACTGGAAATACAGCCTCGAACTTCCCAATGTCCGGCTCGCCAGCGCGGAACTCTACATGACCAACGCGCTCGGCGACGGAGCTATCGCCGTCCAGCCATTCACGGGTACGAACGACGTCGGTCTTCGCACGCTCAGCGGCGGACAGTTCTCCTTTCAGATCACGGGCTATCTCGCGATCCAGACCTCCGCTGCGCCCGCTGTGATCGTCGATGCGGATCGTAGTGTTCGCGATATATATGCCATTCTCGCGATTCCACCATCCGGCGCCGCGGTCACGCTCCAACTGAATGTCAACGGGGCCGCCTACGCCACCGTTCAGTTCAACCCGAATACAACTTCATCCGCCGTGGTGCCCGGCTTCGGCCTGCCCGCGCTACATGCCGGAGACCTGATCACCCTCGACGTCACCGGCGTCGGAACAACCTATCCCGGCAGCGATCTGACCCTCGTGATCCGGCTCTGAAGCATACACTGAAGCTTGCTGCTGGTTCAGAACGTCTCGAAGCTCTATCGCCTGTATAAAACGCCGTTTGACCGCATCCGGGAACTGAATCCGTTTCGCAAAACGCCTCTGCATCAGGACTTCTGGGCTCTCCGCGACATCTCGTTCTCCGTCGAAAAGGGCGAAGTCGTCAGCCTCGTCGGGCCCAACGGATGCGGCAAGAGCACGCTCCTCCAGGTGATCAGCGGCATCCTTCGCCCTACCACCGGCCGCGTCGTCGCGCGAGGCCGCATCGCCGCCCTGCTCGAACTCGGGGCTGGCTTTAATCCCGAATTCACGGGTCGCGAGAACGTCTTCATCAACGGCGAAATCATGGGCATCAGGCGCGCCGACATGGAGCGCAACCTGCCGCGCATCGAATCCTTCGCCGAAATCGGGGCGTTCATCGACCGCCCGGTGAAGGAATACTCGAGTGGAATGTACGTCCGCCTCGCCTTCTCCACGGCCATCAATGTCAACCCGGACATTCTGATCGTCGATGAAGCCCTCGCCGTCGGCGACGCCGTCTTCGCCAACCGCTGCATCCGCAAATTCGAAGAACTCCGCGAAAAAGGTATCACCGTGCTCTTCGTCTCGCACGACCTCGGCCTGGTCAAGCAGTTATCCCATCGAGCTATCTTCCTGCTGAACGGCCGCATCGAAGCCCACGGCGAACCGAAGCACGTGATCGACAAGTACATCGGCCTCGTGCTCGAACGTCAGAAGGCCTTCAACCACGCCTCTGAACATCCTAAGCTTCCTGCATCCAACCGCCACGGCGACCGCGCCAGCGAAATACTCGATGTCACGCTTCTCGACGAAAACAGCCGCCCTTGCGCCGCCGTCGCGAGCGGAGAGCGCGTCACCATCCGTATCCGCGCGGCCTTCAACCAATCCGGCGCGAAGCCCATGGTCGGCATTCTGATCCGCAATCGCATCGGAATGGACATTTACGGAACGAACACCAAAATCGAACGCGTCGATCTCGGCGAATTCGAACCCGGGGAAGAGCTCGAAGTCGATTTCACCTTCGACTGCTGGCTGACCCCGCACCAATACACCGTCACCGTCGCCACTCAATACCTCGACGGCTCCAGCCACGATTGGCTCGACGATGTCATCACCTTTGACGTCTTCTCCCCGCGCCAGGCCGCGGGCGTCACGGATCTCCGCGCGCAAATCGATTGGCGCCGAAACGAATCCCATCGCGCTATTCTCGAAACGCATGGATCTGGCCCGCATTCAGGAAGCGCTCCGCCGCGAACAGGTTGACGCCTGGCTCTTCTTCGACCACCATCACCGCGATCCGCTCGCCTATAGCGTGCTCGGCCTCGATCCCCGCGCGCACGTCACGCGCCGCTGGTATTACGCGATCCCTGCGGAGGGCGAGCCGCGAGGTCTCGTCCACCGCATTGAATCCGGTGTGCTCAATTCACTCCCGGGCGAAAAACTCAACTACTCGAGCTGGCGCGAGCACCACGACCGACTCGCTGAAATCCTGAAGGGCCGCCGCCGAGTCGCCATGCAGTACTCGCCGCGCTGCGCCATTCCATACGTCGCGATGGTCGATGCCGGCACAGTCGAAGTCGTCCGCGACCTTGGCTGCGAAGTGGTCACATCGGCCGAACTTATCCAGGAATTCGAAGCTTGCCTCTCAGACGAACAATTCACGTCCCATCGCGAAGCCGGAGTTCAGGTCGATCGTGTTCGCGCCGAAGCCTTCCGTTTAATCGCCGAAAAGCTATCCACTGGCATTGACGAGATAACCGTCCGCGACTTTATCCTGGAGCGTTTCCGCGCCGCTGGCCTGATCACAGACAACAGCCCCATCGTCGGCGCGAACGCCCACGCCGGTGATCCCCACTACGAGCCCCGCTCCGAGACCAACGCCCCCATCAAATCCGGCGACGTCGTCCTCCTCGATATGTGGGCGAAATTCGATCGCCCGCGCGCGGTCTACTACGACATCACGTGGACCGGATTCTGCGGCGATGCTCCCGATCGCATCCGCACCGTATTCGAAATCGTCCGCGACGCGCGCGACGCCGCCATCGCCAAAGTCCAGCAAGCCATCGCCGCCAAACGCGAAATCCGCGGTTTCGAAGTCGATGACGCCGCCCGCGAGCACATCTCGTCGCAAGGATTCGCCGACCAGTTCGTCCACCGGACTGGCCATTCCATCGGCGAAGAAGTACACGGCACGGGCGCCAACATGGACAACCTGGAAACGCATGACGAGCGCCGCATCCTGCCCGGCGCCCTCTTTTCCATCGAACCGGGCATCTACTTGCCGGAATTCGGCATCCGGTCGGAGGTCAACATGTTCGTCTCGCGAGACAAATCCACCGTCACCGGCGAAATTCAGCGTGAACTGGTCAGGATCGGATAAACTCCCGCGCCCGGGAGAACACGTCGTCGAGCATCGCCTCGGTCAGCCGTCCCGTTGAAGTGTTCTGCTGGCTCGGATGGTACGAGCAGAGCAAAGCCGGTACTAGATCCGGGTAAAGCGCGTTATGCCCAAACCGGATGCCGGAAACTCGCCCCAAATCGCCCCGCTCCCGGCGTACCGCCAGATAGGCATCCATCGCGACCTTGCCCAGTACCGCCACCAGCTTCAAATCGCGTAACAAAACGAGTTCTCGATTCAAAAAGCGTCGGCACGTAACCAACTCCTCGCGCGTTGGCTTATTATCCGGAGGCGCGCAGTGCGTAGCCGCCGTAATCCACGCGCCCTTCAACTCCAGCCCATCATCGGCCTTACGGCTCTCCGGCTGCGAGGCGAATCCCGCCTTGTGAAGTGAACGGTAAAGGAAGTCGCCGGAACGGTCACCCGTGAACATACGTCCTGTACGATTGGCGCCATGCGCCCCCGGCGCGAGTCCCAAAATGAGTAAACGGGCGGAGGGGTCGCCGAAAGACGGCACGGGCTTTCCCCAGTAATCCCAATCGAGATAGGCCCTGCGTTTTGTCGCCGCCGTCTCCCGGCAATGCCGGATGAGCCGGGCGCACCGAGTGCAGTTCGCCACTTCACGGTTGAGCGTGATTAAGTCATGAGCGTTGTTACAATTCACGCGATGAATACACCTTTCCGACTCGACGGGCGTGTTGCGCTCGTCACTGGCGGCGCCAGCGGCATCGGAGAACACACTTGCCGCGCGCTCGCAGGAGCAGGCGCTACCGTGATCGTGGGCGATATCGACACGCTCCGCGCCGAAAAACTCGCCACCGAACTCCCTGGCGCCGAATTTCGAATCTTTGACATCACTGACGAAGCCTCCGTCCGCGAAATCATGGACGGAATCCCCAGACTCGACATTCTCATCAACAATGCGGGTATCGGTCTCGTTGGGGGCGTTGAGGAAACCGAAGCCGACGATTTCGACCGAATCTTCCGCGTAAACGTGCGCGGCCTGTATCTCGTCACTAAGTACTGTCTGCCTTTGTTGAAGGCATCGAAAGGCTGCATCGTGAACATCGGTTCCGTCGCCGGTCTCGTGGGGGTCAAAAAGAGGTTCGCCTATTGCGGCACAAAGGGGGCCGTAGTGGCCATGACCCGTCAGCTTGCTGTGGATTATCCCACGGAAATCCGGGTAAACTGCATAGCTCCGGGCACTGTGGATACCCCGTTCGTCGAAGGGTACCTTGAAAAATATCACAGCCACGAAAAAGACAAGGTGCGCCAGGAACTCAACTTGCGACAACCGGTGGGCAGGCTCGGCAAGCCCGAGGAAATTGCCTGGATGGCGCTCTACCTTTGCTCGGACCAGGCTGGTTTTGTGAACGGCTCGGTAATGGCAATCGACGGAGGATGGACGGCGGCATAAATCATGGCACGGAATTCGCGGAATTCATTTGACCAGAAGGCCGAAAAGTTACAGAATGAGGTGTCCGGTTGCTCCCCGGATCCGGTCGCCGTACGTGTCATTTCAGGCTCTCTTTCCGCGTCGCAGGTCTTCATGAGATTCGTTGACTCCCTTCTGGTCTGCGCCCTTGCCATCGGGCTCACCGTTTCCGGAGCGTCTGCTACCACTACTACGAAGCACAAGAAAAAGAAGGCTACCCCCAAGTCTGCGGCTGTGACTACCGCAAGGGCGACGGGAGCCTCCGCGACGGTAACAAAAGCAACCGTCACCACGGCAAGCCTTACCACCGGGAGCGCATCAAAGGCTGCCGCTGCCCGCAAGAGGCGCTGGGTCCAGACTTGGGACGAGCCGACGTATAAGGATTCCGCAGCCGGCGACTTCGTGGAAGGCGACGATCCCGAAATCCGCAAGGCTGCGGTGTCGGCGCTGGGACCTTACAACGGCTCAATCGTCGTGGCGGACCCGAATACGGGCCGAGTTCTGACGATGGTCAACCAGCAGTTGGCGCTCGGCGGTGGTTTTCAGCCCTGCTCCACCATCAAGATATCCGTGGCTCTCGCCGCCTTGCGCGAAGGTCTCGTGGACCGGATGACCCCGGCGCATTTTTACAGCAAGCGCTCGATGGACCTGACCGACGCGCTCGCCTATTCCAATAACTATTACTTCGGCAATCTCGGGGTCAAACTCGGTTATGAGCGCGTAAATTATTACGCTCATCTCTTTGGCTACGGGGAAAAAGCGGGCCTCAACATCGAGGGAGAGCATCCCGGTTACTTCCCGCCCGCGCCTCCCAAGAACGGCGGCATGGCCATGCTGACCAGCTTTGGCGAAGAAATCTCCCAGACGCCGTTGGAATTCGCGGGGCTCATGTCAGCGGTCGCCAATGGTGGAACGCTCTATTGGATGCAGTATCCACGCAGCAAGGAAGAGACGAAGGACTTCCATCCGGAGGTCAAGCGCCACCTTGATATCCAGAGCCTTATTCCCGATATCAAGCCCGGAATGAAAGGCGCCGTTGACTTCGGCACCGCCAAGCGCGCCCGTCAGGACGAGGAAGTCCTCGGCAAAACCGGAACCTGCAGCGAGGGCCGTACCCATCTCGGCTGGTTCGGCTCGTTCAATGAGGGAGGCGGCCGGAAACTTGTTGTAGTGGTGATGCTTACCGGCGGGGCACCTTCCATCGGCGCAACGGCGTCGGAAGTGGCGGGCGACTTCTATAAGCTGCTCGCCGCGCAGAACTATTTCAAGGGCGGTCCGACGCTCACGCCGGCATCCCTGCTTTCCCCTCTTTCGGCGATTCGCTAAGATCTCAGGCCGTTTCAGCTGGCGCGGCGGAGTTTCCGCCGCATGCGGCGGTCTGCCCGTTGACTGATCAGATCGGCCACTCCGGCAAGGAGCTGCGACAGGTTTTCGTCGCTGATGCTCACGACGTGCTCGCCCCGGCGATCGACTTCGTCAAAGTACTCTTCCATTTCGCTGATTTTCGAGGAAATCAGCGCCGTAGCCGGGCGGAATTCCTTCTGCCTCGCGTAGGCCAACAGCCGCGCTCCCGCCTCTTCGGACTCCGTACGAAGGTCAGCCAGCACCAGTTGATATTCCGTCGTATCCAACCGCGCAATGGCTTCGCTGGCGCTCGCAGCGCACTCCACGCCGTACCCGGCGGCGCTCAGTAAAGTCTTTAGCGCCAGTCGGGAAGCGAGATCGGAGTCGGCGAGAAGCACACGCGCCACACGTCGTGGGGCGCGCGCAATCTCGAAAGTTGCGCAATCCAGCTCCGGCATCAGTCTGATCTCAATTTAAGGCAACTGTCTGAAAAATGAAATAAAAATCGGGCCGCTGCGCGGTGCTCGGTATTTTTCCGTAATGAACCGTATGGGCGTACTTCGGGGTACCGTTACCCGACTTACCTCTTGAGCAAAGGTGTCAGAAATTTCATAACCGTGCCCGCTACGATCTCGGCGCCGTGCGCAGTCGGATGCAGACCATCTGGTTGCATCAAGTATGAAATCCCCCCTACCTGATCGAGCAGGAACGGGATCCTCGCGACGTGGTATTGGTCCGCTAATTCCACGTACATCTGCTCGAAGCTGTGAATATATTCGGGTCCGTAATTGCGCGGAAGAGTCATACCTGCGAGCACGACCTCCGCGCCCGCTTTCTGCAGCGCCTCAATCATCTGCGCCAGGTTCGTCTTTGCCCCAGCTACCGGCTGTCCTCGCAGGCCATCGTTTCCACCGAACTCGAGGATTACGATCTTTGGATTCAGCGCCAACACGGAAGGCATTCGTTCCAGCCCGTCCGTTGTCGTATCCCCGCTCACACCGAGGTTCACGACTCGGTAGCGGTAGCCTTTTGCATCCAGCATGCGCTGCAGATCGTCCGGAAAGCTCTTGCCCGGATCCAGGCCGAATCCGGCGGAAATACTGTCACCAAATGCCACAATCACGGGCCGGAGATCGGTCTCGGCCCTCGGCTCAGCCGGCGCAGGCAGGCTGGCTGCAGGCGGTGGTCCCGGCGCTCTGGACTCGCTGCGGCCCCCTCCGCACGCGCAGCACGCAACCACAAGCGCTGCCAAAAGCATCCATTTAAGCGACACTGCCATAATCATGACAGACGGTCGACAGGAGCCTCGCATTTCACGCCCGATCATCGAAGTCATACGACTGACCCGGACCCTTGAGACCCCCACGCACCGTGTGGAAATCCTCCGGGGCATCGATATCGAAGTGCCGCGTGGCCAATTCGTCGCCATCATGGGCCCCTCGGGAAGCGGCAAGAGCACGCTCCTCGGCCTTCTTGCCGGGCTCGACAATGCCACCGGTGGCCAGATTCTTCTCGACGGAGAGGACGTTACGCGGCTTTCCGAAGACCGCATGGCCGAAGTGCGTGGCCGCAAGATCGGATTCGTTTTTCAGTCGTTCCAGCTCATCCCCACTCTCACAGCCGAAGAAAACGTGCTCTTGCCCGCCGAACTCGCCGGCGCCGGCCCTGAAGCGGCCCGTCGCGCTCGCGAACTTCTGAATCGCGTCGGACTCGCGGATCGCCTTGACCACTATCCGGTCCAGCTTTCCGGCGGCGAGCAACAGCGCGTCGCGCTCGCCCGGGCCTTCATCACGCGGCCGCCGATCCTGCTGGCCGACGAGCCCACCGGCAATCTGGATGGGAAAACGGGAAGCCAGGTCCTCGATCTGCTCCTCGAACTCAATCGCATCGAAGGCGCGACGCTTGTGATGGTCACGCATGACGCCGCGCTCGCCGCTCACGCAGACCGCATCATCACTCTGCGCGACGGACTCGTCGTGAGCGACGAACTCGTCCGAGTCACGCAACCGGTAGCCGTCGAGCAGTAGCGTGGCTTATTCTCCCTACCGCACGGCCGCGAGAATCGCCTGGCGCGAAACCCGCGCTTCCTCCGGCCGCTTTCTGTTTGTGATCCTGGCAGTTGCTGCCGGGGTCGGCGCGCTCACCGGAGTCCGCGGATTTTCGAGAGCCTTCCACACCATCCTGCTGCGCGACGCGCGCGGCTTCATGGCCGCGGACCTAACGGTACGCACCTTTGCGCTTCCCAACCCGCGCCAGACCTGCACCATGGACAGCCTTGCCGCGCAGGGCGTCCGCCGCAGCCAGGTCACCGAGACCTTAACCATGGCTGCCCCACTAGGTGGAGGCACGCCCATGCTGATTTCGGTGAAGGCGGTCGATCCGAAAGTTTATCCCTTCTACGGACAGGTGAAATTCAACCCTCCGCAGAGCATCCGGACTGCGCTGCAACCCGATACCATCGCCGTCTCGGACGGTGTGTTGCTCCGCCTGAATGCGAAAGTCGGCGATTCCGTCAACATAGGCGGCAAGCCATTTCGCATTGCCGCCGAAGTGACCGCCGAACCCGACCGCATGACCGGCAGTATCAACGTCGGCCCACGCGTGATGATGTCGCGCGAAGGGCTCGACCGCACGGGTCTGCTGATCCCCGGTAGTCGCGCCGCCGAACGGTTCCTGTTTAAACTCCCGCCGAACCTCCCGATTCGTCCGGTCCGTGATGCGCTGCGCAACAGCTTCCGGGAAGGCCTCATCGCCGATTACACCGAAGCCCATCCCCTGATCGAGCAGGGACTGCGCCAGTCCACTACCTTCCTCTCCCTGGTCAGTCTGGTCGCGCTCGTCATCGGCGCTCTCGGCGTCGCGACGGCTATTCAGGCGCATCTTCAGCAGAAGATGGATTCCATCGCGATCATGAAGTGCATCGGCGCGAAGTCTGCCCAGGTACTGCGGATCTATATCCTTCAGACCCTCGGCCTGGGAATCGTGGGCAGCGCTGTGGGAATCGCCGTCGGCAGCCTCGTCCAGATGGTCTTTCCGATCTTCCTCGAGCGCTACTTCCACATCGAAGCAGTGCCGCGGTTCGATGCCGTTTCCGCATTTCAGGGGCTCCTCGTCGGTGTGCTGACCGTTTTGCTGTTCACGATTCCACCGCTGCTCGGCATTCGGTACATCCGCCCGGCTCTGATCTTCCGGCGTGAAATGGCGGCGCCGCGTCAGTCGTTATCGCAGTGGTGGAGACGCGCGGCGGCTTCGGTGGTCTCCGGAGCGCTGATCCTCGCGTTCGTCGGCGCGCTCGCCGCATGGCTCAGCGACAGCGCAAGGACGGGCCGTTATTTCGCGCTGGCTATCGCCGCTGCCCTCGCCTCGCTGGCGGCGGTCGCATGGCTGCTGCTGAGGGGGCTGCGCATTCTCAGTCGCAAACTTCCGCGCAGCGTGGGTCCGGTTTTGCGCCAGGGAATCGCAAATCTCTACCGGCTTGGTAATCACGCCGGGGCCGCGGTCATGGCTCTCGGTGTCGGCGTGATGTTCACAGTCACCATTTGGATCGTGCAGCGCGGGCTGCTGCAGGACATCGTTCGCACCGCTCCGCCGGGCATGCCGAACGTTTACCTGATCGACATCACGGCATCCAATCGCGACGCCGTTTACAATCTGCTCGCCGCCCAGCCCGGGCTCGAAGGAAAACCGGAGCTGCTGGGAGCCGTCTCGGTACAGATGCAATCCATCGACGGCGTGCCGGTACAGCGCTACAGGATGCAGGGATTCGCGCGCCGGTACGCGCGTAACATCAGCGTCTCGACTGCCACCGAGAAGCCGCGTTTCACGGACGTCCTTTCCGGCAAATGGTGGGATGCCGGTTCTCATCCCGCGACGCCGGAGCTATCGGTTGCGGAGCCCGCCGCCAAGGTCCTGAACCTTCACGTCGGTTCGACGATCGTCTGGACGTCGCCGCAGAAGACGTTCACCTCGCGTGTCGTGGCGATTCACAAGAGTGAATCCGTGCGACTCACGGCCCGCATTGAGTTCTTCTTTACGCCCGGCGCGCTGGATGGCCTTCCGGCGATTTACTACGGAGGCGTTCGCGCCCGTCCGGATGCCGTGCCGGGCATTCAGAAAGCCGTGTTTGACCGCTTTCCGACTGTCACTGTCGTCAACATGGCCGAAGTGCTCGACACGATTCAGTCCATCGTCGACCAGATTTCGCTCGTCGTTCGCTTCATTTCGTTCTTCTCGATTCTGGCTGGCGCCGTGATCCTCGCGTCCAGCGTGGCGGGCACGCGGTTTCGCCGGATTCGCGAAGTCGTCATCCTGAAAACTCTCGGGGCCACGCGCCGCCGCATCGCGCAGATCTTTTCCGTTGAGTTTTTCGTCATAGGTACCGTATCAGGCATCATGGGCGGATGGCTTGCGGGCGGCTTCGCCTGGCTTGTGTTGAACCGCCTGCTTCGTGCGGAGGCCTCGCCGGATCTCTTGCCGATGCTTGTCGCCATCGGCGGCACAGCGCTGCTTGCCATGGCCACTGGATGGGCCGCGAGTTTCCGGACCTTAGGGCAGAAGCCGCTCGAAATCCTGAGAGACGAATGACGCCTCTGGCTTTGCTCTTCCTCGCCGCTTCCTCGCTGCGCTTCGACGTGACGGATGCGCGCGGCAAGAAGCCATCGGGCGTTTCGATTGAAGCTTCGGATCCCGATGCCGACGGGTGGTATCGCCTCACAGCAGTCTCAAAGGGCAAATCGAATTACGTCATCGTGTGGCCGGTGGATGCGCGCGCAAAGACGCCCGACGGCCCTGGCAGCGTTCCCGTGGTGGTGTTCGATGCGAACGGCATGTCGACCCCAAAAATCGCCGCCTATCGCTGCGCCGCCCGTTTCCTCAGCGTCTCATCCGCAGACTGCGCAGGGCTCGAATCCTCAACGGACCCGGTGGTCGAAGGCGTTCGTCTTCTCAACGAAAAACGCCCGGCCGATGCAATCGAGCCCCTCGACCGCGCCCTGAAAGAGCGCGAACGCCAACTTACGCGAGTGCCCTCAGAAATCTACGCCGTTGCGATGCTCTACAGCCGAGCCCTCTTCGACGCCGGCAAATTCGACGCCGCCGCGGTCGCCGCGCTCAAAGCGCTCAATCAACGCCCCTCCGACCCCGCCGCGCGCAAAGCCCGCAACGAGGCTCTTGTCAAAGCCGGTAAGCCCGAAGCCGCGCAATGAACCGGGCGCACCACCGTCGCCAAGCTGTCCCGCCCGCGACTGAGACTCGTTAGGTCAAACTTCTTACAATCCCGCCATCCACCGGAATTGTCGTCCCCGTGATATAACTCGCGCGCGCCGAAGCCAGAAATGCCACCAGAGCCGCCAGTTCGGCGGGCTCGCCCACCCGTTTCGTCGGAATCGTCTGAGCGAGATCCTCCAGCGCCGCCTTTTCATCCATGCCTTGGTCCATCCGCTGCTTCAACGAAGTCTGCCGCACCCGATCCGTCAGAATGATCCCCGAAGCCACATTATTCACCGTAATGCCCAGAGCCGCCACTTCATCCGCGAGAAGCTTCGCCATCCCGATAATCCCCAGCCGCCCCGCCGTCGAAAGCACCGAGCCAGGCAGCACACTCTTAGTCCCCAGGCTGACGATGTTCACAATCCGGCCCCATCGCGCCTCTTTCATCGCGGGGAGAACCAGCCGCGTGAACCGCACCGCGCTCATCAGATTCAGTTCCAGCGCCTTATGCCATTGTTCATCGTCGAACTGTTCGAACGGACCGAACGGCGGCCCGCCGGCGTTGTTAACGAGAATGTCTACCCGCCCCAACGTGCGAACCGCGCCGTCGAAAATCATCCGCACGCGATCCGGGTCCGTTACATCGCCCGGCTCGCAATGGACGCGTACGCCCGTTTCGGCGCGAATCTCGGCCGCGGTGTTTTCGAGGAGTTCACTCTCCCGCGCATTCAATGTGAGCGACGCGCCCTCGCGCGCCAGAGCCAGCGCGCATGCCTTCCCGAGCCCCTTGCTCGCGGCGAGCACCAGCGCGGATTTCCCTTTCAGGCCGAAGTCCATGTTGCGATTGTTCTCCTGTCGAAGAAGGGCGGGGCTATCTGCTGGGCGGCTTCTTTCCCGCCAGCGCCGCAATAACGCGCTGAGATACCTGATCGATAAGTGCCGGCATGGCAGCATCGAGCGCGACAGTCACCGCCGCGCGAATCTGTTCCGGATCGATCACGGCAACGGAACGGCCCGGCGCCGGAGACCGCTGCATTCCGCCCCCCGACGGTTTCGCCGCACTCGCTCGGGCGTTCGCCACAAAGCGCCCGACCGCCTCTAACAGAATCGTCGCCTCGAACGGTTTCTTCAGCACGCCGTCCGGACGTACGCGCTCGATCTCCTTGTCGTCCACCGGTTCGACCGCGCCCGCCGTGAGAAATACAGGAGCGCCGCCATGCGACTTCACATATCCACAGAGCTCGTACCCGGAAACTTCGGGCATCGAAACATCGGCGATGATGACATCGGGCCGCGCGTCTTCGAGGCGCAGCATTGCAATGCGCCCGTCGCTGACGGTGATGACTTCGTGGCCTTCATCCCGCAGAATCCGCTCGCCCATCCGCTGCGCATGCGGGCTATCGTCGGCGAGCAGTATGCGGCTCATTGTTTCGGAGTCGGAGTCGCTGTCGACGACGCGGCTGCGGGCTGAGCCGATGCGCCCGTCGCAGTAGACGCAGTAGCAGGCGCGCTTCCGTTGCCTGTAGTTGGCGTCGCCGGGTCTGCCGGCGTCGGCGCGCCTTTCTTCTTGGCCTCACGCGCTGCCTTCTGCTGCGCCTTCGCCTGAGCCTTCTGGTAGGCCTTCATCTGCTGCGCGGTGACCGGGTGATTGGTGGGCGGCGGAGCAGTCGTCGCAGCCGGCGCGGCTGGCGCGGCCGGAGCAGCTGCAGCGGTCGTTTCGCCATTCGACCCCACACTGGCCTTCTGTTCGCCCGTTCCCGCGCCCTCAGCGACTACGGCGCCGTTCTGCGAAGCCATGCGCGCATCCGGGCTCCTGTCGAGATTGGTGGAGTCGCCCA
>Ga0206900_1074_pt1 | contig 27746 bp, 24 predicted proteins | sample Alteio_BWOrgHeat_46_FD_153235 | JGI IMG/M metagenome (GOLD analysis project Ga0206900, IMG submission 153235) | Enriched cells from forest soil in Barre Woods Harvard Forest LTER site, Petersham, Massachusetts, United States -... | ecosystem: Environmental > Terrestrial > Soil > Temperate forest >... | reverse complement strand
CTATTTTGATTGTTGGATTTAGCATGGCCTGAAAATAGGAGGGTGGCATATTGGTAAGGGTATCCTTGAAGTCTGAGTATCTGCCTTCTACGAACCCTGAAATATGAAAGGAAATTGTTTTTGCCAACGCTTTGGCCTTGAATTTCTTGAAATAAGTACTATCAGGTGATTTAATGGCAGGCACTTTCATTTGTCCCAAGTTTTGCAAAGGATTTTTTATTTGGGGTAAACTCTTGGAGGGATCTGCTGGCAATTTTAAAGATGCCGGCATCGTGTTTTTTTTCGTGATTACATTAAGCGAGGAATCGGAAGTTGGCAGGTTTTTTTGGGGATTTTTTGACGTCGTGGTATCCGAAGGTGTTTTGAGGTTTAGGGGTGGTTTGGCAAAAGAAGAATCTGTTTTGGAAATTTGGGAAAATCCAAAAATGGGTAACAAGCAACAAAAAACCAATATGGGAATATGGTTTGTCAAGGTTTGGAAGGTTAAGGATGCTAATGTACGTAACCCATTTTAATAAAGCAAGTTTTTTGCTAATTTTTTTGGTCGCCGAGCATTACAGTTTTCGTTGGAATCAAAATTTATGATTCCAACGAAAAGAATGAACTTCGTCATTTTTTTATCGTCTAAAACACGCGTATCATTGCCCTATTAGTTTAGCATAAACCTCTTCTTCACCACGGGATGTATGAAAACTGCCAAGAGGATAATGGCGGCACCTATGTAAAAGCGCCAATCGAGGTCTTTGTTTTCGTGGAAGATGGGTATGGCCAACAAAATGCCATATACCGGCTCTAGGTTCACGGTAAAGGTTGATGCAAATGCCGAAAGATGTTTTAATGCATGCAAGGCCAAGACAAACGGCAGGGCGGTGCACCCCACCGAGAGGATAACAAGGTATATCCAATCATGAGGGTCGGGTTGCATGGGCGTGCCCGGGAAAGCATGCATATATAAAGGTAGGATAAGCGTAAGGAACACAAAGCCGCTCCCAAGCTCTATCAGGGTCATCCCTTGTGGGTGATGGTCATCTATCACCATTTTGTTGAGCACCGTAAACGTGGCGGCCAAGAGGGCGGAGAAAAGCCCCAATACAATGCCGATAGTATATAGCTGGGAGACATGTACTATAATGGCAATGCCCGGGATGATAAGCAGCCCCAAGGATATCTCATAAACCTTAATTTTTTTGCGGTTGAATACAGGCTCTATGATAGAAGCCATAAAAGAGGTAGTAGCCAAGCAGCAAAGGGCAATGGACACATTAGAATACTTGATGGAACCATAGAAGCATACCCAGTGGATGGCTACCAGGCAACCGATACCCACAAGTTTCAAGGATGCTTTTGCCGGGGTTGTCCTTATTTGTTTCACTACCCCGGGCAGGAACATCAGCGCCACGCAGGTAATCAACATCCGATACCAGACCAACGGCACTTCATGAAGAGTGATCTTCTTTCCCAATATGGCAGTGAACCCCCAGAGGATAACCGAAGTGTGTAGCTGGAGATAGGCTTTGCGGGTGGGAGACAAAATGGCAGATAAGTTATTTGGACACTGGGGTTTTGTGGCGCAAAAATAGCTAAATCTGCATCATGCCTTACATGAGGGAACGCTAAATAAAACGCCACAATCCTTGGGCATTCAAATTATTCATTAATTTTAAAACTTTTTACGTGGTGAAACACGTATATGTAGCACACAAACAACTCAACACCTATCCATGCCCCATTTGGAAGAAAAAGCAACCCTTGTAGGTATCGAAGCCTACCTGGCGACCAGGAAACAGACGGAAGACCTCTGCGCGCCCCTGCAAACAGAGGATTTTGTGTTGCAGCCCATGGCAGATGTCAGCCCGCCTAAGTGGCACCTGGGGCATACCACCTGGTTCTTTGAAACATTTATCCTTTCCAGGTTTATGCCGGGTTATGAGGCATTCCATCCTCAGTTCAACTTTGTTTTCAACTCCTATTATGAATCCATCGGTGCCCGGGTGATTCGCGTAAACCGCGGCAACCTGAGCCGGCCTACCGTAAAACAAGTGATGGAGTATCGAAAATATGTTGACGAACAAATGCAGCGGTTATTTATTTCTATAAATGACAATGACCGCGAGGCATTCGAAAAGTTCTTTGTTATTGGCATAAACCATGAACAGCAGCATCAAGAGCTATTGTTGACCGATATTAAATACAGCTTGGGCAATAACCCTTTGTTCCCGGCCTATTCCCAGCCTAGAGGGGAAACAAAAAAAATGAATCCACCCGATGCCATGCTGTTTTTACCGGTAAGCGGGGGCAACCATATTTTAGGGTTTGAGGGCGATGGTTTTGCTTGGGACAATGAAAGACCCGCCCATACCATATATTGTGACGATTTTGCCATTGCAGACCGGTTGGTAACTAATAGGGAATACCTCGAGTTTATGAGTGACGGCGGATACGCCCATTTCAATCATTGGCTTGGCGAAGGATGGGACATGGTAAGGGCACAACAATGGGCCGCACCGCTCTATTGGCATAATATTGATGGGCATTGGATGAATTATACCCTTGCTGGCTTAACAGAAGTGAACCTGGATGAGCCAGTGACCCATATCAGTTTTTATGAGGCAGATGCGTACGCTTCATGGGCAGGAAAGCGACTTTTGGCAGAGGCGGAATGGGAAATTGCTGCAAAAAATTTTGCTCCGAACGCAGAAAACGGCAACTTTGTCGAAAGCCAAAACCTGCACCCTATTCCAGTACAAAATGAAGATGAACCCTGCCGACAGCTTTTGGGAGATGCCTGGGAATGGACCTATAGCGGGTATTTTCCCTACCCTGGCTATACCCGGGAAGAAGGTGCGCTGGGGGAATACAATGGCAAGTTCATGATCAATCAAATGGTGCTTCGCGGTGGGTCTTGTGCCACCCCGGAAAACCATATCAGGCCTACCTACCGCAATTTTTTCCATGCAGATAAACGCTGGCAGTTCACCGGAATACGATTGGCCAAACAATAAAGAATATGCACCCCGATACCAAAGAAATACAGATTGTTGAGACAGGTTTGCGTCAAGGCGCGGGCCAGTTTGCTGAGGACGTCCTCAAAGGGCTTTCCTCGAAAAAGAAGCGCCTGCCCTCGCGCTATTTTTACGATGAAAAGGGTAGCAGGCTCTTTGAAGAGATCATGAAGCTGGATGAATATTACCTCACCAATTGTGAATGGGACATATTCAGGAAGCACAAACAGGATTTTTTAGACCTGCTGCAGGGAGAAGCATTCCATTTGGTGGACCTTGGTGCTGGCGATGCCCAAAAGACAAGGGTATTGCTGAACCATTTTAGCAGCCAAAATGCCAAATATGACTATGTGCCCATTGATATCAACCGGGACATCCTCGAAGAACTTGGGCAATTGCTTGCCGAAGAAATACCCGGGCTGAACACCATCCCCATATTGGCAGAGTATTTTGATGCCTTGGATTGGATTGGCAAGAACCAATCAGGCCGCAAACTGGTGCTCTTTATGGGCAGCAACATAGGCAATTTCAGCAAGGCGGGCGCTGCGGTATTTTTGACCCGGATGTGCCGCGTGATGAACCCCGGAGACCTATTGTTGATTGGCGTGGACCTGAAAAAGGATCCCAGGCAAATCCTTAGGGCATATGACGACAGCAAAGGGGTGACAGCAAGGTTCAACCTGAACCTTTTGGAACGGATCAACAGAGAGCTTGGGGGCGATTTCGAAATCGATAACTGGAGGCACTATGCCAACTATAACCCGATAAATGGTGCCGTAAAAAGCTACCTCATCAGCCAGATAGACCAGAAGGTTACTATTAATTCCCTGAAAAAGACCTTTTCATTTGATGCCTTCGAAGCGATCCATACAGAGTATTCCTATAAGTATACCCTTAAGGAAATTGAGTTGTTGGCAGACAATTGCGGATTTGTGCGGCTGGAAAACTTTGTGTGCCAACAGGCAGGGTTTGTAGATTCGGTTTGGCGGGTAAGAGGCTAGTTATGGGATACTAGGCACCATCACAATACTGATCTCCTCTTTTTCACCGGCTCTTTTGGAAAAAAGGTTCACGATTTTCACATGATCGGGTTTGAAACCCCTGGCAGTAAAATATGAGCGTATATAATATGGCTTGTTCATTATCGGGCTGCCCCAACTCAGTTCCTGGCCTTTCGCGCTTTTCGTGGGTTCGGGTCCATTTCTTTTTATTTCGAATTGCAGTGTGCTGTCCGTCAAAGCCACATACGCGAGTTTTTTCAAAAGGTCTGAAGTTTCTGCAGAAATGAAGGGTGCTTCTTTTGAAAACCAACCTTCTTCTTTTAGGCATATGCAAACCGTTCCATTGCATTGATGAATAACCAATTTGTTGGTATCGTTGTAATTCTTTAGGCTGTCCTTTACCATGCTTAGTAATTTGGAAGCCCTTTTGTCAATGGCAGACAGCCGTGCCTGCACTATTTGGAGCTGTTGCCGGGTGCTGGCCAGTTCGCTTTGTATTTGGTTCAGTTTCTGGCTTTGCTGGTCTTTTTCACTGCTCAGCTTTTCGGTTTCAGAGGTTTTGATGTTCTGTAGGTAGGCCAGGTCATTTTGAAGCATCCGGTACTTGTTGCCATATTCAGTGGTGTCGTTCTCCAAGAGGCTATTTTTGGCAATAAGGTCTTTGCGTTCGCTTTCTGATGCATCTAAGTCATGATGGTATTTGGCCATGGACACGCAAGATGACAAAGCCAAGCTGGGCAATGTAAATAAAACAAGGGAATGTATAAACCGCCCTGGATGAGGGTGAAGCAGACGTTTTAACATAAAGCGCAAAGGTACAGAAAAGCCCAAAAATTGATGGAGCCTACTGATATTTTATGGTTAACCTTTTCTGGGCAGCGAAGGTTCGGCATCATTCACGTATTTTTAACGCGGCATTCACAATTTCGTCAGTTTATGTCCAGATTCACCTATGGTATTCGTCATTGATATGAAATAATTGTTATCCTTTTCGTTGGGGAAATATTAGGCAAAACTTATCCATCCATGCATTGTTCCTACTTCACAAATTAAAATATCACGATCATGTTAGAAAACACAAAAACATTCAGCAGCTTTTCGGTGAACGACCTCGAAAAAGCAAAGACATTTTACGAAAAGAGCCTCGGGCTCAAAGTTTCACAATCCAATGGGATGCTGGAACTGGAAAGCAAAGATGGTTCTAAAACCATGATTTACCCGAAACCGAACCATGAGCCAGCTACCTTCACCGTGCTCAATTTTGCGGTACCTGATGTAAACAAAGCAGTGGACGATCTGGTAAGCGCAGGTGTAAAATTTGAGCATTATGACAGCGAGCACATGAAGACCAATGCAAAAGGGATCGTGGAAGAAGATGGCAGCCCTAAAATCGCTTGGTTCAAAGACCCAGCAGGCAACATCTTATCCGTTCTTCAGGAAAACTAAGATTTTGGTATGGGATATTTTGGTTAATTTGTAACCAAAATATCCCTTATGCCTAAAAGCCTAACCCCTTTTGAAGAATTGGCGCAAACCGTCATTCAATTCCATGGTCGCGGTTGGTGCCCTGCATCTGGCTGCAATTTTTTATTCCGACCAGCAGGCGATCCAAATTTTTGGATATCCAAGCCTTTTGTTGATAAAGCCTATTTTACCTTAGAGGATCTTCCAGTATCTGAGAAAGGTGCAAAAACCCCTGAAGAAACGCTGATCCATGCCTGGATATATAACCACATGGATATGGGTGCGGTGTTGCATACCCGCAGTGTGAGCAATGAGGTGATTTCACTGGCCCACAAAAAAGACCATGGGTTTTGGTTGGAGGGTCATGAGCTACTCAAGAGTTTGGATGGGATAGCTTCCCATCAAGCGCGCATTTTTGTGCCGATATTTCATAAAGCACCCGATATCAAGACCCTTTGTGCGGAAATAGCCATTTATGAACGTGAAAACAAGGGAATACCCGCCATTCTTATTGCCGGTCATGGCCTGTATTGCTGGGGAAAATCCATTGCTGAAGCCAAGAGGCATACAGAGATATTTGAATTCCTGTTCGAATGCAGCTTGAAGATGAAAGGGTATGAAAAAGATTGATATGGCCTATTTCTTGTGGCAATAGGCAAATATGAGATCATCAATATCGTTATCTCCCAATTGCTTGGCTTTTTGAAGGTCCGCACACCCATCCGATGCCTGTTCCGATGTGGGGCTGATAGTGCCAGACGATGTAAGCAGGTTTATCTTGGCCACACCACGATTTGCGTAAGCTTCTTTGTAATCGGGCTTTAAAGCAATGGCTTTGTCATAATCCACAATAGATTCCTTGTTTTGCAATAGCATCCCCTTGGCAGCCCCCCTGTTGAAATAAAGTTCAGGGTCATTTGGGTTGATTTTAATGAGCCGATCATAATATTTTATCGATTGGTCATATTCTTTTTGCTCATAATGTATCCTGGCCAAATAGTTCATCGCAGATTGGCCTTGCTTGCCCACACTGTCTTTTTTTACAATGTATTCGTAATCTTTGATAGCACCTGCATTGTCTTTCGCATATAGTTTGGTAATGGCCCGGTCAGCATAGGATGCGAGGTCGCTCGGTTCTTGTTTAATAGCCCGATCAAAATCTGCAATCGCTTTTTTATAATCGCCGCGAGCACGGTAGGACATGCCACGGTAGATATAGCAATATTCCTTTAGCTTGCTGTCAGTGGCTTTGTGCAGTACATCCGTAAAGGTAGAATCCGCTTCTTGGTATTTTTCGGCTTTCAGGTATTTTACCCCGTTATCAAAATAATCCTTCAGTTCGGCTTGTCCAATGGCTTGGGTGGTGCAAAACAGCAATAAGAGGATGAATATGGTTTTATGCATAGCAGTCTGTAATGAAATAAGGCTTTGGCAAGCTTTCCCACAAAAATCCTGAAAATCCACCAAAAAAGTGTACTTACATCAAAAACTTATAGCAAAGCAGCGACAAGATCGTCCCTAATAAAATAATGGCACTGGATACCAAACTATGGTAAAAAAGAAAGGGAGCGACAATCACAAAGATGACGACGAGTACCCCAAAAAATATCCACCAAAAGGGAGGTTTCTCCTTACCGAATATGGCATCAGCTGCCGCTATCAATAATAAAACAAAACCGCAAAATGCCCCAAAGGAAAGCAGGAGCCCAACAAACCAGGCAGCATATATAAATATCCCGGTGGCGAGCGGGGAGAGCAAAGTCGCCGTTACGACAATGTCCCCAATGGTATTTTTTAATTTCTCGTGTGATTTTTTTGGAGGGGAATGTTTTAGTGTGTCTTTTGCCGGCATCCTAAAGTGGTGGCGATTCGAGTTTCCATGTATCGGCTGAATGGAGGGAATCGTATCAAAAGCTGGAGGGATGGAATGGTGTAGTGGTAGCTGAGAGGCAAGATGAGGGGTGCTGTCTGGAATACTTTGGCCTTGGTTTGCCATCCTTATACCTTGTGTGGGTTGGGTAGCAGGATATAGCCTTTCGGAGGCTTTTAGGTTGGCCAATTGCCTGGAGCAGGAAACTGACAAACAACCCAATAGTGCAAAAAGGATAAGATGCCTGGACATAACGAGGTAAAATTCAGGCTTTTTTGTCAGAAATCAATATCTCTTCCTGAACCAAGGAGAAATCAAAAGGATCAGGCCCAAGAATACGACGATAAACCCTGGTATGTATAGTTTTACCAAAATGGCTATCAACCCTGCCCCGATCAAGATGAAACCCGCTTTGTTTATTTCAGCGGTTTTTGCGATTGGGCCTTTGTTTATATTCATCTTACCGGTCAGCGCCTGAACCACTTTGTCAGAAATGATGGCTTCTTGTAGTTTTTTTGCCAATTTGTTGGCCCGGTGGTGACGATGGCTGGTTGCCCGATCAGCCAATATCGTATTTGCAGATGTTTGTGAAGCCAATACAGATCCAATCGAAGAACATTGTTGCGTGCTATCTGACTGACAAGTGGATATCGCGTAAGTATGGGAAGGTAGGCCTGATTCTGCCCGCAAATGAGATGAAGCGAGGTTGCCCAACTGCCTGCTGCAAGAGCTGAACATCAAAAGGGAAAGCAATAGGTATAAGGGTAGGGATTGTTTTTTCAGGCGCATCTCATTTTTGCAGCAATTTACGTGCCTTAGTATATCGGTTGCTCTATATTTTCACCATCCAGCCGTACTTGTCGGGTAGATCAAAATGCTTGATCCCGGTAAGGGTCTTGTATAGCCAGTTGCTCACTTCCCAACTATCAAACGGAGGCAACACGAGGTCTTCGTCATTGTAGCCAATAGCTTTTATCTGCGCAATGACGGCTGCCGTACCGGCCCCGAAAACTTCTTTTAGTTGACCGGCACGATGGGCTTCCACCAGTTCGTCAACGGATATCGGGCGAACTTCCACTTTATACTCATTATCTCGCAATAAGGTAAGCAGGCTGTCACGCGTTACACCTTGCAGGATGCTGCCATCCAGGTTAGGTGTGATCACCTTATCGCCGATCACAAAAAACACGTTCATGGTACCGCACTCCTGTATCCACTTATGCTCTATGGCATCTGTCCAAAGCATTTGGGTATATCCTAGCTGGCGCCCCTTGCTCAGCGCATATAGGGAAGCAGCATAGTTGCCGCCGGTTTTGGCTTCACCGGTACCACCGCGGGCAGCCCGCACGTATTTCTGTTCTATTTTTATTTTGATGGGCTCGGAATAATAAGAATTCACCGGGCAGCAGAAAACCACAAACTTATAGTTCTCAGATACCCTGATGCCCACATACTCATCATTCGCAATCATAAAGGGGCGTATGTACAAAGATCCCCCTGGGTTGGTGGGTATCCACCCTTGATCCAGCGAAATCAACTCCTTGATGCCACCCATGAATATCTCCTCGGGTATTTGTGGCATCACCATCCTATCGGCCGAAAAGTTCATCCTTTTAAAGTTCTCATACGGCCTGAACAGATATGGTTTCCCATCGTGGTCGCGATAGGCCTTCAACCCTTCGAATATCTCTTGGCCATAATGCAGTACGGTGGATGCCGGGCTTAATCGCAATTCCTGAAAAGGCATGATGGAGGTTTCCTGCCATTCCCCGTCATAGTATTCAGCTACAAGCATATGGTCAGTGAATACCTTGCCAAAAGGTACTTTGTCAAAATCTATGCCCGGTAGCCGGGAGTTTTTTACCTTTTCTGTCTTAATTTCGTATGGCATTATCATGGATAAATATAGCGGCTTTATAAGGTTGCAAAGTACTATTTTTTTTTGACATCGTATTTACATGGAAAAAACTGAACCGTCTTTCGGGTTTTACGAACGCTTCTTCAACGAGGGGCTTTATTTGATAAAAGGAAAGGGTAAACCGTATGTTTCGGCACCCAATGCCGGCCATGCTGTTTCAGAAACTTTCGTGCCATATCCCGATGAAAATAACAGCCATTTTGAAGAAATAACATCTGGCACACTGCTAATGTTTAGGTACCCGGGCACCGATGAAATGCCTGCGGGCGACAAGGCATTTTTGGTACAGATACTCAAGGCTGTAGGGTTAGGGTTTCAAGCCGTTTCCCGGATCAATACACCCGGTTTGGGGTCTGGAACAGATTGGGAAGCCATTGCTGCAAGATCATCATCTGATTTTGTGATCGCCTTTGGGGTGGACAAGGCATTCCTTCCCCATGGGATAGAGGAAGGCCAGATATACAATATCAATGGCAAGCGGGTACTCGCCGCGGCCAGCCTGCCCGAACTCATCGCCAACAGTTTGCGCAAAAAACTGTTATGGCAAGGACTGAAAGAAATATACGGAATATGAAAAAGCATACCTTGGTATTCGCCTCGCACAACGATCATAAGACCAGCGAGATAAAAAAGCTGATGCCGGAATGGATCGAGACTAAGAGCCTCAACGATATCGGATATACCCAAGAGATAGCCGAAACGGGCACCAAGCTGGAACAGAATGCGCTCATCAAGTCTTACCATGTGTTCAGCAAGCTGGGCTTGGATTGCTTTGCGGATGATACTGGCCTGGAAGTGGAGGCATTGGAAGGAGCACCTGGCGTGTATTCAGCCCGATATGCCGGGGAAGGAGCAAGTTTTGACGACAACGTGAACCTCCTATTGAAAAACATGGAAGGCCAGGCCAATAGGAATGCCCAGTTCCGGACGGTTATTTCCCTGATCTTTTTAGGCAAGAAATGGCTATTCGAAGGCAGCGTGCGGGGTACCATCCTCACCGAAAGGCGCGGAACGGGAGGTTTTGGCTATGATCCTGTTTTTATGCCTGAAGGTTCAACCAAGACCTACGCTGAAATGACCCTGGAAGAAAAGAACAGCTCAAGTCACCGCGCCAGGGCAATACAAAAAATGCTCAATTATTTCGAGGCGCAGCAAGAAGGCACCAGCCTGGCAGGGCAAGGGGAGTATTCCTAAAACTTGTTCCGCCACATCATACTCTCGATGGGCTTTACCGTGCGTTGGTTATACTTGGCGCCGCGCTTGTCCTTATAATAGGTATTGATTTCCCCATCCACATGAAAATAGATGAGCTGGCCCACCGGCATCCCAAAATACACCCGCACCGGTTGTATCACGGTTATTTCCAAGGTCCAGGTATTGCAATAGCCCACATCCCCTTTTCCAGCCGTGGCATGGATAAAGATACCGAGCCTTCCCGCGCTTGATTTGCCTTCCAGGAAAGGCACATGGGCATGGGTTTCGGTATATTCCATGGTCACACCCAGGTACAGACAGCCCGGCATCAGCACATAGCCTTCTTCAGGGATGGTAAACTCTTCTATGGTATTGTGCTTCCTGGAATCCAGTTCGCGGTCTTTGTACACGGCCAGGTGTTTGCCCAGGTGCACATCGTAAGAATTGGTGCCGAGGCATTGTTTGTCAAAGGGTTCAATAAGGATATTCCCTTTTTCAATTTCCTCCAGGATGCGTTTATCAGATAGAATCATGTTGCAAATATAATGCGGTGTGTCAAAGCATCAAAGTTTCCAAAAAGCCGCGCTCATATTATCCACAAATTATCCCCCAAACCTTGATGGTTTTATCATCCCCGGCTGAAAGCAGATAATTGCCAAATCCGGGCCATAGCAACCTGTTCACCGAATGGGAGTGGGCAGGCAACTTGGGCCGGTCTATCACTTTGAGTAGCTCATAGGTCCGGGCATCCCATATTTTCACGGTTTTGTCACGGCTCGCACTGGCAAACAGCCCAAGTTCAGGAATAGGAATGAGATGGTTCACGGTGTACATGTGGCCGGAAATGGTTTTCTGCAAGGCAAATCCCTGCTGGGTATCCCAAACTTTTAACAAGGCATCCCGTCCGCCGGAAATAAGTGCCCCGTCTATGGAATTGAACAGCAATGCAAATACGGAAGGGGCGTTCGCAGGAAATACAGCTTGTTCAGTAAGGTCAACTGTATCATATATCCTCACCATCCCATCGCTCCAACCGCTGGCCAGCAAGTCGGCATTTTGGTTCAGGGATAAGGTTCTGGCATGGCGGGATGTGGGATGGATTTCCTGTTGAATGGCATAGTTTGTGCCCGAGATGATAGTGAGATAGCCACCCGCACAAACGGCAGCAATAGTACCAGAAGCATTCAACAGGCACAAATCAAAGACATCCCCTTTGAGTTCCACGTGCTTTTCCTGCTTTTGTGCCGTCAAATCAAGGATATACAGTCCACCGTAGCGGCACCCAGCCAATAAGGTATTCGTTTCGCGGATATATAATAGAGAGTATACGGCCACCGGGAGTTGGGCTATCACGGTGCCTTCGTTTTTGTGTTGCAAGTCCCACCTGACGATCAGGCCATCGCCCCCGGCAGAAAAAAACACATCGGGCGTAGGCCCTGAAACCATGGCATATATGGAGTCTTTGTGTCCATCCAACACGCCAGCAAAAAGGATCTCAATATTTGCCATGGGACAAATTTAGGGCAATGCGATCAAGGAAACGGTCGTTATGATTAATCCTTAAATTTAAAGCAGGATGAGGCGAAAAGGATGAGCTTTTGATTTTTTTTCTTCAATCGGGCATCTATAAAATCGAATATCAATGAATTGCCGGCCAAGCTAATGGTGTTATCATTGTGGCGGATGGTAAGATTCCCATCGAATATCCGCTTTGATACTACTGTATCAAAACTTTCACCTGAATTGCTTTCCCCTAGTTGCAGGCTATCGCCAGGTTTTATGGTTTTGTAACAACAATTGGGTTCGGGTGCAGGCATAATACCCGAAAGGCCCGGCTCATGGATCTTCTCTGACCGATATACCATATCGGAGGATAGATCATTTACGAGATATATCCGTAACATGTGGCTACAGGATACCAACGCGAAGCACATGGCCAACAAACAGATGAACAAATATTTAGGTATGTTCCCCATCAATTTTGGATAACCGTTTTTAGTACGCCACTATATCTTTCAAATGGTACTCGGCATGTTTTACATAATCGTTGATATAGAAGGCCAAGCTCATCTCTTCCCCAGATTGCAAGGAACCGGTTCGGCTGAGGTTTTGGGCAGGGATATTTTGGGCGATATGCACCAAATGCCGGTTCATGGTTTCCCATAGGTTGATGACACGTTCCTTATCAAGTTCTTGATAATAGGATAGATTGTTCCAGGCATCTTGGTCATAAGACAGTATTGGCTTGTCTTCATATTGAATCCTGATAAAGCGTTGGTGGTTGTTGGCCGCACTGTCAATCAAATGGCCGATGATCTGTTTCTTGCTCCACTTATCCGGGCCTGGTTTTTGGTTGAATTCTGATTCGGGCACTTGTTGCATCAGCGCAGGTACCGTATCCAACAGGTATTGCAGCCTTTGGAGAGAGGGTGCGATGTCGAGGTCGTTCAGGTCTTGATAATATTGTTTCATGGTAGCGTAAAAACTATGTAGGTCAAATGTCTGTTTTCAAATGCATTGATCAAAAATCTTCATAGAGCAGATATTTTGCCCGTATCTTTTTAAAATCGTCCAGCCCGGGTTTCCATGATTTTCGGATTTCTTCAGGGGTTTTGCCCTCCTGCACTTGCTTGCGGAGCTGATCCGTGCCCGCCAATTTATCGAAAAACGGGGTAAAGAATTTGTCCTTGTTGGGTTCGTCTTTATAGAAGCCGACCAACCAAAAGAGGTATAGTTCGTTGCTGGTTTTTATATAATCGTTGGCAAAGCGGGTAAGCCGCACGGCATGGCAAAGCTGCCCCTTGTACATGGGGTCATCCGCCTTTCCGGGGATGCTTTTTGGGGTGAACTCGGTATCGGTCTCCTTGAAATCGGGTTTGCCCACCACTTCAAAGGCTACCTCGGTTCCCCGGCCCACGCTCACATCCGTGCCTTCAAACAGGCCCAGGGTAGGGTAGAGGTAGATAGCGGCCATGGTGCGAAGGTTGGGCGATGGGGGTATGGACAGGGCCACTTGTATTTTATGGTTATACCCTTCTGCTTTTATAATGGTCAGTTTACATTTTCCCCCGTTTTTCAGCCAGCCCTCGCCATTCAGCATCTGGGCATACTCCCCGATGGTCATCCCATAAACAATGGGTACGGGGTCCATACCAACAAACGAACTGAAGTTTTTATCCAGTATGGGGCCGTCCACATAATAGCCATTGGGGTTGGGCCTATCCAGTACCATCAGGTCCTTTTTGCTCTCGGCACATGCTTCCATCACATAGTGGAGGGTGGAAATATAGGTAAAGAACCGTACCCCAACATCCTGTATATCATATACCACCATATCCACATCCGCCATATCTGCGGTGCTAGGTTTTTGGTGGTCACCATACAGTGACACCACGGGGAGTCCGGTTTTGGCATCGGTGCTGTTTGCCAATTTTTTCCCGGCTTCGGCATCCCCGCGAAACCCATGCTCCGGGGCGAATATTTTTTTGATCTTCAGGTGAAGGGCCAGTAAGGTGTCCACCAACTGGGTATGGCCCACCATGGAAGTCTGGTTGACTACCAGAGCGATACGTTTGTCTTTCAATTTGGGGAGATATTCTTGCATCCGTTCGGCCCCTGTTTTCAGCGGCTGGCCCGAAACTGGAAAGGATGCCCCGATGAGTGCGATTATTATCGCTACTTTTGCTGCATTAATCAATTTTGTTGTTTTGAATTTTGGATATTTCATAGCAAGGCGTATCTCCTATACGTCACATCGGTCGTTTTCGAGGGCTATTATCCGGATAGCGCTTTTGGCGGTGGCGCTGAGTATTGCTGTGATGATCATAGCTGATGCAATAGTGATAGGTTTTCAAAACGAAATTAAACAAAAAATCAGCGCCTTTGCCTCCCATATCCAGGTGGGCAAGCTGAAAAGCAATTTTTTGTATGAAAATGAGCCGGTTACCATCAACGATAAATTTATTAGCTCCATAAAAAACATCCCTGATGTAGCTTATATACAACCGTTTGCCACCAAGCCCGGCATCATAAAGACAGACAGTTCCATAGAAGGGGTGGTATTGAAAGGGGTGGACAAAAGTTTTGCTTGGAAGGCATTTGACGATAGGAGCTTTACCGGGAAACCCATTAACTTCAAAGATACCGTTCCCTCTAATGACATTGTGGTATCCGCCAACATCGCCAAACGGCTGGACCTAAAAATCGGCGACCCGGTGATCATGTATTTTATGAAGGACAAGATCGATGCTCGGAATTTTACCATTACAGGTATTTATAAAACGGGTGTGGAAGAGGTGGACAAGTACTTCATCTTATGCGACCTTAAGCAGATACAGGAATTGAATAAGTGGCAGCCCAACCAAGCGGGCGGGTACGAGATATTCATCAAGGATTTTGATAAACTGGACGATGTGAACCAGCAGGTGCGGCAAATGACCGATGAAAGCGTGGATACCAAGACCATCAAACAACGCTACCCGCAAATATTTGATTGGCTCGGGCTATTGGATACCAATATCACCGTCATCCTTATTCTTATGGCCGTAGTGGCTACGATAAACATGATCACTGCCTTGCTTATTATGATCTTGGAACGCACCCAAATGATCGGGGTGCTCAAAGCACTAGGGGCGCCCAACTGGACGTTGCAGAATGTTTTCCTCATCAATGGGATGATCTTGATTGGTCTGGGATTGGTCATAGGAAACGGGTTTGGTTTCGGGCTTATGCTCATCCAGAAGTATTTTCATGTGATGAAGCTTTCTGAAGAATCCTACTATGTATCAGAGGTGCCGGTGTATTTCAATTGGTTGCACATAGCTATCATCAATATTGGTGCATTCATCGTATGTTCCCTATCACTGCTATTGCCTACCATATTGGTAAACAGGATACGCCCGGTGAAGGCAATACGGTTTGAATAGGCCATCTTCAGACTGATTTCTACCAATCCAGCCTCAGATCAAACTTCTTTACCATATTGTCGAAGGCAGGGTTCTTCTCACGGAATTTTTTGAGCTTGTCGCTATCCGTCATGTATTTGGGTGCTTCATCTTCAGATGCCTGAACAACAGTGACTTCCAAGATAAATGGTTTGATGCCAAATTTCTCGCCCATAAAATCCACCATATCCTGTTTTTGCTCCACCAGCATGTTGCGCACTATGGGGCTATTCACGGGGATGATCACCCGTTCGTGGTTGAAGTCAGGAGTAACGTGCTTTACCCCTGTATGCAGTGCGACGAGCTTCTTCTTGAATATATAGTCGAGATATACCTGCCAGGCTTTTTCGAATAGGGCAGGGTCCACGGTTTCAAATTCAATGGCTACCTGGGCCTGGTTTTCTGCGGCGGCTTTTTGGGCCTGTTGCAGGTTTTCTTTTATTTTGTTGATATCCAGTGTAAAACCACTTGTAATATCCACTTCAATGGGCTTTTTCGCGATATAGGGCTGCCCGTTTTCTGTAGGTGCAGCTGGGTTTGGGGTAGGAGCGACAGCTACCTGAGGAGTAGTTGGTACAGCATTTATGGGGGCCACCGCAGGTTTTGAAACGGGTACCTTGGGCTCTTCTACAATGATAATGGCATTTTCCCCATGCCTTCCCGGTTTCCTTAGTTGAAGTTCAGGTTCAAGCTTTTTTTTTTCGGGGCCTGGGCCGCTTTCTGCAAACTGCAACACATCTGGGATATGGCAAAGTTTCATCAGGGCCAATTCCACGTGCAGCCGTTGGTTTTTGCTGGCTTTGAACTGTATGTCAAACTGATTCAGCAGGTTGAGCGCTGACAGGAGAAAAGACATATTGGTTTTGGATGACTGCGCGAGGTACAGGTTTTGGGTGCCTTCGCTCAGTTCCAACAGTTTTATGGTGGATGGGTCTTTGCAGATCAATAGGTTCCGGAGGTGCTCGCTCAATCCATTCAAAAAATTATGCGAATCGAATCCTTTCACCAATATCTCATCAAACAGCAACAAGGCACCGGGCAGGTCGTTTTCCAGGGCGAGGTCTATGATCTTGAAATAATATTCATAGTCCAGCACATTCAGGTTGTCTATCACATCCTGATACGTGATGTTTTCCCCGGAAAAGCTGGCGACCTTATCAAAAATGGAAAGTGCATCCCGCAAGGCACCATCTGCCTTTTGGGCAATGATATACAAGCCTTCTTCCTCAGCCGTAATGCCTTCCTGGCGGCAAATATCCTTCAGGTGCACAATGGCTTCCTTGATGCCGATCCTATGAAAATCGAATACCTGGCAACGGGAAAGTATGGTTGGGAGTATCTTGTGTTTTTCAGTGGTGGCCAAGATGAAAATGGCATAGGAAGGCGGTTCTTCCAAGGTTTTCAAAAAGGCATTGAAAGCCGCAGTGGATAGCATGTGAACCTCATCTATGATATAGATCTTGTACCTGCCGTTCTGCGGGGCAAACCGTACCTGCTCGTTCAGGCTGCGGATATCGTCAACAGAGTTGTTGGATGCCGCATCCAGCTCATATATATTGAAACTCTGGTGGTTTTGGAAAGAAACGCAGGCATGGCAAGTGCCGCAGGGTTCCCCATCGGCAGTCAGGTTTTCGCAGTTCAGTGCTTTGGCCAATATCCGTGCGCAGGTGGTTTTGCCCACCCCCCTGGGGCCACAAAACAAAAAGGAATGACCGATATGCCCTTTTTTGATGGCATTTTTCAGGGTTTGGGTCACATGGTTCTGGCCCACCACCGTATCAAAGGTGCCGGGGCGGTATTTGCGCGCTGAAACGGTAAAATTGCTCATTCCTCTCCTTAAAAATATCGCCCAAAAACCGGGCCAATATGGTAGGCAAATATACGGCAAAGGTGCCGGATGGTTTGCCCGCCGGTTCTAATAATATTTAATGATTCGCCAACCTGTTTATCATCTTGGCATCCAATTGCAAATAAGGCATGATGGCCGAGGTGCCGATGTTCTTCAACCGAAAGGCATCCCATAGCGTGGCGATTTTTCTTTTCTTTTTGGGCAGGTCCATCGTTTTAAGGCTTGCCTTGATAAGTTTGATAAATGCCTTGATGTTCTTATAGTCGTCCTTGTCTTCGCGTATAACACGGGACACGTTGTTGATGAGCTGGTTGCAGACATCTTCCTCGTTCAGCAAGGCGTATTGAAGGGCCAGGAAAAGCTTGCATTCCACTTCCAGGTGATATAGCGATTTCATGTTGATCACGTTCCGCAGATTGTTGAGGATCCGGGCAGAAACGGCATAATCTCCCTCGTAGAATTTTACGATGGCCACATATTTCTGGTAGCTCACAAAATTATAGATCTCGTCTTTCTCGATATACAGGGATTGGGCCAGGACTTCGTTCAGGTCTTTCAGGATCTTTTCATCCTTGGTAAAGAGGAAAAACCCGATCTTGGATTCCAATATCTTCACGACGTGGAAATTGAGGATATGGTGCATACTCAGCTCCGGCAGTTCATGGATGATGATCTTGTAATAGTGCTTGGCGCGCACCTGGTTTTTTATCTTCTGGTAGTACTCAAAATACAGAGCGTCCACGATAAACTTGATGGTGTTGTAGAAGGTATCCAACGGGTACTTCTCAAAAACCGCATTTACTTCTGTCATGGTTTTGTCTATCTCCATTTCCTTTTGCATCAAGGCCTCGGGGCCTGGTGCGGTGATAAAGAGATAATACATCCGCGCTATATTGAAATAGACAAACAACCGGTGTGAATTGTACAGTTCACTGATATTGGACAATTCCCGAAGGGTAGATTCAATTTCTTCGAGCGATTCAGGTTCGCGGTTCAATTCGTACATCCCCACTTTCAGGATAAAATCGTAGTAGAGGCTTTCTGCCTTGGCACTGGCCAGGGAAAAGGCCACGAACTTGTTGTACAACCTTTCATAATGGTTGAACTCCGGGCTGTACATATATAAACGGGCAAGGGTACGGTACACAATGATCAATTCATTGGAAAGATCATATTCCAGCAATTGCTTTTCTATTTCCTTCAGCGCACGGATGGACATTTGCTTATTGGTGCCATATAGGTTGGCCGGTACGCGGGTCACCTCGTCCATGAGCACGCTGATGGGGTTATCCACTTTTTTGGAGAGCAGGGCAGCTACTTTGCCGTTCAGCCTGGATTTAATGGTATAGTACGTGTTCGGGTTCACATCGAGCACCTCTATCATTTGGGCATCAGTAAGGTCTTTGTGCCTCGCCGCCTCCAACACAATATAGGGTTTGCTGAACTTATTGGTGGAAATACTCTCCAGCAGCGATTTGTAATCGTCTTCGCTAAGCCGTTTAATCGTAGGTATAAGTGATTCCATGTATAGGTTTTCGTGACAGGTTTGGTTACTCTTTTGGGGGTGTTAGTTCCCGTGCCGGATTTCAAATTTCAACAAATTTCAACAAAATGTAAACTTTTGCAATATCCGTAAATTTCTTATCTTCGCTTTCGCGCTTTTAGAAAGCAATAGATATGAAGAGAAACAGCCGATTGTACAAAGGTATCCCAATTTTGGTATTGCTATGCGGTTCGCCGGTTTTGGCGGCAGCCCAGCAGACCGCCACCGACTTTTTCAAGATTTCCCTTAGGGCCATAGATTACAAGGACTACGAAAATGTCATTTTCTTTGCCAACAAGGCACTTGAAATTAACCCCAAGTATGCTGCAGCCTATTGGAACCGGGCTATTGGCTATGATGGGAAGAACGAACTGGACAAATCAATAAAGGACTATACCACCGCAATTACCTTATATGATAACCCGACTGACCTGGCCGTATTGTACAAAAACCGGGGCATGGAGTACGATAACATGCACAAGTACGATTCTGCCATCCTCGATTTCAACAAGGCCATCGAAATGAACCCAGCTTTGGGCTATGCCTATTGGAACAAGGGCTTGGCTTTTGATGGGTTGAAGAAGTATGACTCGGCAGCAGCCAATTATACCCTCGCCATGAATTTCTTTCAGCCGGGGGGAGATCTTTTGCAACTGTACTTACAGCGCGGTAGCGATTATAATAACCTGAACGAAAAAAAGAAAGCTGAGGCTGACTATCGCAAAGTGATCAAAATGGCAACAGAACCCGGATATTACAGCGCCTATGCCATGGTGATGCTTGATGATAAAAAAGGGGCGATTGATGAAGTGCATAAATTCATCCCGCATGACAAGTTTACGCCCAAGGACTTAAAATCTGCCTATTTCAATGCAGCCAGCATCTATTCTGTTTTGGGCAATGAAGTGTTCGCCACCGAATACCTGGATATGGCATTGGCGGAAGGCTACAATGATTTTGTATATATCTCCCGCGACAAAGATTTTGACCCAATGAGGGACAAGGAAGGGTTCAAGAACGTCATCAAAAAGTTTACCGAAAAACCCGTTCCAAAACACTAGTCGGTGGCTGAGCCTGCCGAAGCCGAGTTGCAGAAGCTAATCCCCGGTCGGCTCTATATTGCTCGTTTCTACCATCAGCATTACGGTTTTTTGAGGGGCACGGGGCCGATGCATTACCCCTTTCGTAACTGTAGTGCCCTGCATGGGGTTCAATACGATGGTTTGGTCTTCCAGGTCTATCAATAGCTGACCTTGTAGTACAAAGAAAAACTCATCGTCATCGTCATGCTTGTGCCAATGGAACTCACCTTCCACGATGCCGATGCGAACCACGCTGTCGTTCACTTGGGTTAGGGTCTGGTTCCACCATTGCTCGGTACAGGCAGCTATGATGGAAGGGACATCTATCAGTTCCAAATGCCCATATTTTACATCCAGGTTTATGTTATAATTTTCGGGTTTGCTCATTTTTTGTGTAAATATGGTTAAAGGGTTCTGTTATTGCTATTCTTGTCGGATCACCTTATTGGTGTACACTTTGTCATTGATCTGGGTTTTCACCATGTACATGGCCTGGCGCCAGTGGTTGGCTTTAAAGTCAATATCAAACTTATAATAACCTTCTGATAGGTTGCCATCGTGCAAGGTAGCAAGTTGACGGCCGCGTACATCCCATATAGTGATGGCTACGTCAGAGGCTTGACACAACACGAAGGAAAGATAGGCCATCTCAGAGGCAGGATTCGGGAATATTTTGAAATTGATATTGTTGCCGTGGAAGAAATAAGTGGTATCATGGGTGGATGAACAGCCGTTCTTGTCGGTAACCGTGAGTTTCACCTTGGTGATGGAATCACCCTTGAAAGTATGGTCTGCCACATTGCCAATGGCAGAGTCGCCATCCCCAAAATCCCAAATAAAGCCTTTGTTGGAAGTGTCGCTGGCCATAAAATGGTAGCCCGCGCAAGATTCTGTAAAGGCAAATCCTGCTTTGGGTTCAGGCCTCACGGTAATCAAGACCGAATCTGTATTGATACATAGGGAATTGGGGACTATTTCTTTGAGATAATATTTAGTGGTCACTTTTGGGTTTACTATGGGATTCGAGAGCGAGGATTGGAAGCCGCTGGGGTCAGATGTCCAGCTATATACATGCCCGGTAATGGAATCGCCACCCAAAGTCACAGGCTCGCCGCCGCAAACGGATGCTGCAGGTCCTGCCTTGAGAGGGTTCACCAAAGGATTGATGGTACTGGCCAAGGTATATCTGCCAAAAGTATCGGTACTAAGCATATTCACGGTCCGGGTAAAGGTATCGTTCAGTGCCCCGATCATTTTGAACCAAGTCTTTCCATTATCCAACGAGCGAAACATGGCAAGTTCTTTTTGAGGGATACCGTTCAGTTCGTGGGGAAAATAGGAAAAGATGATACTGGCACCGAGATTGGTATTGTTGGTGGGATACACTTGATAATACTTCGCGATACCATTGCTGCAAAAACCTAGCTGAATGGCATCGATACCTGTTTTTCGGAAGACGGTGCTGAAGCCCGGGCTGGAATTGGCGGCTACCGTTTCCAAGCCAATATTGCCATTGGTATAGTCGAAACCTTGGCCAAAATACTGAGATATCACCGTGTTGCCCACTACATAGTTGCTGTCGTTATCATCGGTTTGTGCCAACGAATCGAGACGGATAGTGTCGTTCCCGGTGATATAAAGCGCTTTGGGCATCATCAGCTCTTTCCTGATAAAGGCATTGCCAAACAGGTATTTGGTGCCCCCACTGTCCCCGATAAGCCTGTAATAAGAAAATCCTGGGAAAGCCTGGCTATCCTGGCTCGTAAGCCATACCGTATCTTGCGCCCCTTTGTATATGGCACCGGCAGTTTTGGTAAAATGGCTGGTAATGATGATTTTCCCTTCGTTGTTCAACATGGGGTGGCGGCCAAGTGAGTCCTTGAGGTTGAGTCCACCATTGACGTAAATAAAATCACCTTGCTTAATGGAGATGGTGTCTCCGGCATTGGTGACGATTTGGGCATTTGCCGCAATGTTGCCTCCCAGTAAAAAGAGGCAGAGAATGAAGAGGGGGGAGTAGATCGTTTTCATAAAATATTATTTAGAAGCGCTTGCAGAGGCATTGTTGTTTTTTATCATTTTTTTAAGTTCGGCCATTTCGGCTGCCATGGCGTTCAGGCGTTCATTTTGTGCAGATACGGTTTGTTTCAGGGTATCATTTTCTTTTTTCAATTCTTTCACGCCTACCAGAGCCACCCCCGCAGGGTCAATGGTAGATATGGCCAGGCTGTCGCCGCCGGTGTGAAAAAGTTTGTAAAAATCTTGAGCCATCGGGCCGATATGTGTTATTGTATTGTTTTCACCTTTATAGTTCCATCGGGTTATGGGCAGTTGGCAAATCTTGTCAAGGATTTTGTTCCCGTCCAGTTCAGCAAAGTTCTCCTTTTTATTCCGGTCGCTGGCATTGGTCCAAGTGCCCCCAGTTGTCAGGTAAGCACCGTTGCCATTGGAGGAGGTGGAACCCACTTCCAGGGCATGGCCTGAACCAACCGTAGGTACTCCAAAAGCCCAAGCCGCAACAGAGCTATTGCCAAAAACCATCGTATTGTTGGAAGATACCCTTGCATAATATCCGAATGCCGTGGCATTAACCAAGTTGTTGGCGGATCCGTCTGCGCTATCACCGATATAGGTATTTTGGTACCCTACGGTATTGGACTTTCCGGCACTATTGCCGCTGAAATAGTTGCTATATCCAGATGTGTTCAGCCAACCAGCTTCATATCCTTCAAAATGGTTGTTGCTGCCTACAGAATTCAAGTTCCCTGCTTCATATCCGTTAAAATAATTGTTGCTACCCGTGGTATTCGCGGTACCTGCAGCAAACCCGGTAAATTGGTTGAGGCTTCCTGAATTGTTTTTGTATCCAGCCTGATAGCCGATAAATTGATTGTTGGAACCTGTTGTGTTGGAAAAACCTGTCAGATATCCCTCAAACTGGTTATTATTGCCAGTGGTATTGTTAAAACCGGCTGACTCCCCAATAAAGGTATTGCTGTTCCCAGTTGTGTTTGATTCGCCGGCAAAATACCCGCTGATATAATTGTCATGCCCGGAGTTGTTGGAATATCCGGCAAAATACCCCGTGAAAAAATTGAAGTTACCTGTAGAGTTCGAATATCCTGCGTTGAAACCTTCAAAAAAGTTGAGGTCACCTGTAGTATTGGAAAAGCCAGCATGAAAACCCACAAAATAATTGGCGCTTGCTGTTGTATTGGAGTATCCAGCCTGATATCCTGAAAAATAATTGTGGATAGCGGTTGTATTGGAGTACCCAGCCTGGTATCCACTAAAATAATTTTCAAGGCCCGTTGTATTTTTATATCCTGCACTATCCCCTAAAAACTCATTTTGATAGCCAACCGTATTGGAGTAGCCCGCACTGTTACCACTGAAAAGGTTGGAATACCCAGTCGTGTTCGAAGTTCCGGCATTATAGCCATCAAAATGGTTGTTGCTTGCCGTTGTATTGGAAGTGCCTGCTTGATAGCCTATGAAATGGTTATGGCTTGCAGTGGTATTGTAAAAACCTGTAAGGTAACCGATAAAAACATTGTTGCTGCCTGTTGAGTTTTCCACCCCGGCATTGTACCCACTGAAATAATTGTTGCCACCTGTTGTATTTGAATACCCTGCTTCGTATCCACTTATATAGTTTGCAGTCCCTGTTGTGTTGGAGTAGCCAGCATCGAAACCTTCAAAATGGTTCACTGTGCCGGTTGTATTTGAATATCCCGCTTGATAGCCAATAAAAAAACCTTGGATACCCGTTGTGTTTGAATAGCCAGCCTGATATCCTGAAAAATAATCAGAAGCTCCTGTGGTATTGTGATAACCAGATTGATAACCAGAAAATTGATTATTGGTTCCGGTAGTAGTTGAATATCCGGCCTCAAATCCCTCAAAATGATTGTTGCTTGCTGTTGTATTGGAGATACCCGCTTTGTATCCATTAAAATAATTGCTTGTCCCAGTAGTGTTTGAAAATCCAGTTTGATAGCCTACATATTGATTATTGCTGGCAGTGGTATTGTTATAGCCTGCACTATCACCTTCAAAAAAGTTATTGCTGCCTGTAGTGTTGCTATAGCCAGTCCTGCATCCAATAAAATGGCCGTTTTGTCCACTGATATTCAAATATCCTGCACCTATTCCTTCAAAATGGTTGTTGCTTCCTGTTGTGTTGTTAGACCCGCAACTGTTGCCATTAAAAAAGTTGCGATACCCAGTTGTATTCGAAAGGCCAGCCAAACGTCCTGAAAAATGGTTGTAAAAACCTGTTGTATTGCTATAGCCGGCCTGCAGCCCAGCAAAGTAATTAGAATACCCCGTAGTATTTGAGTACCCTGCCTGATAACCTTCAAATTGGTTTTCGAATGAAGTCGTGTTTTTATATCCGGTACTGTCGCCTACAAAATAGTTATGATACCCGGTCGTATTGTTATACCCAGCGCTATTGCCGCAGAAAAAATTCCCGTATCCTGTGGTGTTTTTGTATCCTGCATAATAACCCTCAAACTGGTTGTTGCTCACGCTGTTATTGTATCCTGCATTAAAACCGCTGATATAATTGTTTGATCCTGTGGCATTTTTTACCCCTGCCTGATACCCTTCATATTGGTTGTTGTTCCCTGTTGTATTTGATGCCCCGGCAGTATTGCCTACAAAGTGATTGAAATTCCCCGTAGTATTTAATACGCCCACATCGAATCCATCAAAATGGTTGTTGCTCCCTTGCGTATTAGAGTATCCTGCGTTATATCCTTCGAAAAAGTTGTTGGAGCCAAAAGTGTTGTTATAACCTGCCTCATATCCGATGAATTGATTGGTGGAACCGGATGAGTTTGTATACCCGGCCTCATATCCTTCAAACTGGTTATCAGCACCGGAAACATTCGAATACCCGGCTTTATAACCAATGCAATAATTATTGGAGCCTTGCTTATCGTTGTATCCGGCACTGTCACCGATATATAGGTTCCTGTTGGCTATCGTATTGATGAACCCAGCGCTATTGCCAATGAACAAATTGCCCTGCCCTGTGGTGTTGTTTGCGCCTGCCTGGTATCCTTCAAATTGGTTATTGCTTGCTTTGTTAGCCAATCCTGCATCATATCCTGCAAAATGATTGTTACTTGCCGCGGTGCCTGCCGTACCGGCGGCAAATCCATTGTAATAATTATTTGATCCTGTCGTGTTTGCATAACCTGCTTGATTCCCGTTAAAATAATTGTTGCTGCCGGTGCTATTGTAGTATCCGGTATAGAAGCCTTCAAACTGATTGTTTGCCCCGGTGGTATTGTTAAAACCTGAAAGATAACCCACAAAATGGTTATTGCTGGCAGAATTTGTCCACCCAGCATAAGGGCCACTGAAATAATTCTGTACCCCTGTGTTGTTTTTCCCGGCGTCTTGGCCCACCAAAAGGTTTTGCGTTCCTTTTGTGCTCAGAACGGTAATGCCCCCGATCCGATAAACAGAATCCAGGTTCATGGAGTTTTTCACATCAAGAATAAACTTTGCCGTTTTGCCTATGCCCACGCTATCTGTAGGGACTTTCAACAAAACCTGTTGTCCTTTCCTGATCCAAGGGCTTGTTGAGTTTTGTGAGGGTGACATCCCCTGCCATTTGGACCCATTATAGTAGAAATAATAGTTGGAATCCAGATCATATACAAGCTGTCCTTTGTTGGGCGATGCTATGGAGAGTCGTTGCGGCGTGGTAAGCTTTTGAAGGTCAAATATTTTTCCTGTCAGGCCTTTCCAAGCGCTATCATTGTAATAAAAATAATATCCTGAATCCAGATCATATACCAATTGTCCATTGGCCGGTGGAGATAGGGCCAATCTTTGAACGGTGGTGAGTTTCTGCAGGCTCAAATTATTGTTTATCGTGGTGCTGCTCCCAAGGCTTTTCCAGGTAGTACCGTTGTAAGTGAAATAATAACCAGAATCCAAGTCGAAAACAAGCTCTCCTAAGGAGGGAGAATTGATGGCCAAACGCTGAACTGTCGTCAGTTTTTGTAAGGTGAAATTGGTATTGCCAACCCCTTTCCATTTCAGCCCATCAAAATAAAAGAAATACGAAGAGTCCATATCAAAGACCATAAGCCCCTTGGCGGGCTTTTGTATGGCGTTCCTTTGCGAGGTTGACATACGTGGGGCCAAAAAACCCCGGTTATTTCCGGTTACATCAAGCACGGCTGATTTGTCTGGGTTTGTGGTGCCCACGCCCACTTGTGCATGGACCATGGTGGCAAAAAACAGGCAAGACAAGAGGAGGTAAAGGGGAGAATTGCGTTTCATGGTCCGATAATTTGACCGAAAATAGCAAATTCATATCATTTGAGCAAACGGTTTTCATTTTATGTTGTTTCCAGTGAGTTGTTTATTAGTGATCATTCGCTTCAATTCGGCCACTTCCGTTTCCAGGGCATTTAGCCTAGCATCTTGGGTGGTGACTATGGTTTTTAGCCCATGGTTTTCCTTTTGAAGGGTTTCATTTTCCTTTTTCAGTTCTTGCACACCAATCAATGCGACCCCGGCCGGGTCAATAGTGGATATGGCCAAACTATCCCCGCCGGTGCCAAACAACCTATAAAAATCTTGTGCCATGGGGCCGATATGTGTTCTTGATATCGGTTCTCCCTTATAATTCCATTGGGTGAGTGGTAGTTGGCCAATGCGGTTCAGGATGTCAGCACTGTTGAGCACGGTAAAATTTTCTTTCTTGTTTCGGTCGCTGGCATTGGTCCATGTGCCACCAGTAGTAAGATAAGCACCGTTGCCATTGGATGAACTGGAACCAACTTGAAGGGCATAACTGCTATTGCCCGTGGAAGTTCTCCCGAATACCCACGAAGTAATATTGCTGTTGCCAAGGGCCATGCTATTGCTTGATCCCACCTTGGCATTGTAGCCTAGTGCCGTTGCATTGATTAGGTCATTGGATGTAGCATCGGCACTGTCACCAAAGTAGGTATCTTGATATCCGTTATAAGAAAACCCTGCCTTTGCTCCTGTGGCGGTGTTGCCATAGCCATTGGTAGCCCCACCTGATTGAAAACCAACGAACACATTAAAACTGCCCGTCTGGTTCGCTGTTCCTGCATCATTGCCCACAAAGCAATTCCCGCTACCGGATTGGTTATAGAACCCAGCATAGTATCCTTCGAAATGATTGTTGTTCCCGGTCAAATTGGAGTTGCCCGAATAGGCACCAATGCATTGATTGTTGCTACCAGTGGTGTTGGATGTACCTGCAGCTACCCCCAAAAAGCAATTGTCAGTTCCCGTACTGTTGCTGTATCCCGCACGAGTGCCGATAAAACAGTTGTCACTACCCGTGGTCAATGAATATCCCGATTTATATCCAATGCAATGGTTTCCACTTCCAGTAGTATTTCCATAGCCTGCTTGGTAACCAGAAAAATAATTATTGATGCCAAAAGTATTTGAAAGACCAGCCTGATACCCAAAAAAGGAATTTGCGAATCCACTGGTATTTGCATAGCCTGCACTGTCACCCTCGAATATGTTTTGGTTGCCGGTCGTATTGTTGTATCCCGCACTATTGCCTGAAAAGCAATTTGACTGCCCAATAGTATTGTTGTAACCTGCCATGTAGCCTACAAAGTGATTGTTGTTGGTGAGGGAGTGGTACCCTGCTAGGTACCCGACATAAAAAATGTATTGCCCCGTCACGTTTTTATATCCTGCATTAAAACCTTCAATATGGTTAGCGTTTGCGGTTGTATTATTATATGCTGCCTGAAAACCAACAAAATAGTTTTGAGAGCCGGCAGTATTATAATACCCTGAATTATAGCCCATAAATACATTGCCTTGCCCGGTAGTGGTTGATGTCCCTGAATATCCTC
>Ga0206900_1073_pt1 | contig 27957 bp, 26 predicted proteins | sample Alteio_BWOrgHeat_46_FD_153235 | JGI IMG/M metagenome (GOLD analysis project Ga0206900, IMG submission 153235) | Enriched cells from forest soil in Barre Woods Harvard Forest LTER site, Petersham, Massachusetts, United States -... | ecosystem: Environmental > Terrestrial > Soil > Temperate forest >... | reverse complement strand
CCGGAGCCTACCGCCGAATCGGACCTGTTCCACATCCAGATACATTTTGGTAAGGGCCATCTCCTCGGCGAACGAAACGGTGACGCGCTCGCCGAGGCGGAGCGAGGTGCGGAGGAAGTCCGCGAGACGGATGCACATCTCGCGGGCCTGAGTCGGATCGATGGAAGTAAGCGCGCTGATGGAGTTCAGACAGTTGAACAGAAAGTGCGGGTTTACCTGAGCTTTCAGGGCCTTAAGCTGCGCTTCGCGCGCGAGGATCTCGGAGCGGCGGGAGGACTCGAGCTCAAATGCGGCATAGTGCAGGGCCACGGCGACGACGTAGATCATCAGAACCACGACGGCGAGCACCGGTACCGCCGCACTGAAGCGGCTGTCGAGGTCCGGAAACATAGGCGTAAGAAGGGAGGCGGCGAAGCGCGCCACGAGCATGACGCCGCCACAGAGAATCAAGGCTGCGCCGAGGTGCTGGACCAGCATCTTTTCGCTCGATGCCGACCGAAGCGGCAGCGACCGGCAGACGTAATAGGGAGACAGGCAGACGAACGCCATCAGAACCACCCGAACCGCTGTCTCAACGTCATCCGGATTCACATCCACCGCCACGCGATCGCCCGGATGAATCAGCGAATCGCGTACCGTTCTGCCGTCTTTGCCGATAAACTCCGTCCGCGAAATCAACCGAAACTTGAAAATCTTGTTCGACGAGGCTTGAAGCAGAAGATCCTTCTCGGCCAGATTCCGCAGCGTGCCCTCCAGCGTTTCGACCGTCATCTTTGTTGTGGTCGCGCTGTTGGTTTTTTCTTTGCGTTTGGGCAGGTGGATGTTAGGCACTGGCATCGGAATGCCCATCGGCCCGGGAACGGTATTGGGCGGGTAGGTGTTGGGGTATTGCCCCGGTGGGTACTGCCCCGGCGGATATTGCCCTGGCGGATATTGGCCTGGTGGATAGGTATTGGGATACTGGCCCCCGTACTGTCCGTTGGCGGCCAGACACAGAAATGTGAACAGACAAACGGCGCGCACGCGTAGCTCCACATCTATCCTACGCCCGGCGCGCGGCAAGCGGCTGTCAATCTAATGATGAGAGTCGGAGTTTAATGAGACATTCAGGACGCCCAGCGTCTGGAACGCTGCGCCGCGGACCACTGCGTCCTCGTCCCGAATCAGCGGCTTCAGCATCGGCCGCAAACGCGCATGGCCGATCTTTCGAATCAGCCATGCGGCCGCGCGCCGGAAGCGCGGATTCCTGTTTCCCTTCATCTGTTCGAGCAGGTCCGAAACGCGCGGGTCTCCCATCAGGTGGAGGCCGTAGACGGCATTGGCTGCCACGCGGTGATGCGGGTCCCTGGTGGCCGTCAGAAACAATTCGCGCAGCCCGGGCTGGACGTTCAGCCAAAGATCCTCGATCACATTGGCGCGCCGCCTCGGGTCGTAATGTTCGAGCAAGTTCCCGGCCCACTTCAGGTGCTGTTCCTGCAGTACCAGCATGCGAACGCATTGCGAACGAAGACTCTCTTCGCTGTCGCGGAGAATGCCGCTCATCAGGGGGAACCGACAGGAGTCGGAAGCGCTCGCGATCGGCGTTTCGAGTGTTCGTGACACATGCACATCATCGGCGGAGTCCCGCGGAAGCTTTATACCTCGGACGTTCCGGTGGGTGCGCTGCCGTTTGAGAGATAATCCACTCTGTGAGGATCCTGGAGGAGAAGCACAAGCTCGCCACTCGCTGGTTTCACTGGATCAACTTTCCGATTCTGTCGCTCATGATCGTCAGCGGGGTGCTCATCTACTGGGCATATGACCCCTACCGGATCGGGTTGGGTGGCGTCACGCTGTTTCACTTCTTCCCCGACTGGTTCTACAACACGACCCACGTCGATCACAAACTCGCCTACGGCATGGCCATTCACTTCTGCCTCGCCTGGTTCTTCGCGATCAACGGAATCGCCTACGTGCTCTACACCGCAATTTCCGGCGAATGGCGCGAACTCGTTCCGGAAGGCAAATCCTTTAGGGAAGCCCTCGATGTCGCCAGACACGACATGGGTTTTCCGGTTCCGCTTCCTCCGCAAGGGCGTTACAACGCCGCGCAGCGCATCACATACACGGCCATCGTAATGATGGGAGGCCTGAGCCTGCTGACCGGACTCGCGATCTACAAGCCCGGGCAGATTTCCTGGCTCGCTGCCCTTCTCGGAGGTTACGAATGGGCGCGATGGGAGCACTTCTGGCTCACCATGGGATACGTCGGTTTCTTCGTCATCCACATCGCTCAGGTCATCCGAGCCGGTTGGCCGAACTTCCGCTCAATGGTAGCGGGCTACGATCTGAAAGAGGAGGACGCCGCCCATGGCGACTGATCCCAAAGACTCTCCGGAACGCGAGATGACGCGGCGTACGCGCCGGTCCTTCACCGTCCTTGGCGCGGGCGCGGTGGCTGGCCTGGCCGCCTGGACGCTGATGAACGTCGGCGGCGAAGAAGGCGACATCCCTCCGGGCCTTCGGCGCGTTCTCGGCTTTAACGAGGGAGTGGTTCGGAACGCGCTCTTCTCGAACGAGCACCTGGCGAAAACCTATCCGGCTTCAGCGCTGGGCAACATCAAAGTCAACGGCGAAATCGGGATGGATGACGACTCGGAACTCTCCGACTGGAAACTCGCCCTCACCCCCTACCAATCGCCGGGCACAACTTCGCATCTGACGCTCGCTGACATTCGATCCCTTCCGACCCATGAGGAAATCATCGATTTCAAGTGCGTGGAAGGCTGGAGCACCGTCACACAGTTCGCCGGAGCCCGCCTATCGGATTTCACTGCCAAATTCGCGCCCGGATCGGAAAAGGCTCAGTGCGTCGGCCTGAAAACCCCCGACGAGGAGTACTACGTCAGCATCGACATGCCCAGCGCCATGCACCCCCAAACGCTCCTTGCATGGGAAATGAACGGCCAGCCGCTCACTGCAAAGCACGGTGCGCCCCTCCGTCTGGTCACCCCGGTCAAATACGGTATTAAGAACATCAAGCGGATCGGCTCGATCCAATTCACGGACTCCCGCCCCGACGATTATTGGGCGGAGCGCGGCTACGACTGGTACGCGGGCCTCTGAATCAGGCGTGAAGTTGGGCATACTCGCGCTCTGGCTTTTTGCGGCGAGGACCTGGAGCCAGACACCGTAGCCGGCATCCCTCGCAGTTCGCGATGGGCAGAAACGGATACGCTTAGTACGCGTCCGCGTCGGAGCGGAAACCCGGGAAATTACTTTAGTTCTTGGCCGTGCTCGGCGGCGTCGGGGCTGCCAGGGGATCGAAGCAAGGCAATTGGGTATATACTCACCTCAACTTGGGCGCCCAAATGGAAATCCCGGTCAATATCAGGATCGGCCAGGCAAAGCGTGAAACGGCAGAATGGCAGGGCGCGTTCGGCTCAACGGAACGAATCATTCTGCCCGGAACGCACAAGCGAAATCATCCACGCAGAGAGAGTCTGTCCTGGCGCACATTGCTGCCTGGGCGCTCCACAACTGCGCAAAACAGCCGGACTTCAGGCCGGTACGAAGGAAACATTCTGATGCATTTGTCGAAATCTTTCCCACTGAAAGCTGCGCGTCACATCCGCGCGTATTTGACCGTGTTGGCCGGGTTGACGCTCATGAACGGCGCCAGCCTTGGCCAGACACCCGCGCCTGTCAAGGTAAACCCGGAGACCGGAACGCCTGTTCAGAGGGACAGACCGCGACCACCGCGGCCGATCGATACGCCGTATGCCAAGGCCGCGCTTGCGACCATGCGCGCGCCGCTCGATAAACTGACGCCGGTTACCGACGAGATGCTGCGCAATCCTCCGCCCGGTGACTGGCTCAACTGGCGGCGCACATATAACGGCTGGGGCTACAGCACGCTGAACCAGATCAATCGCACGAACGTGAAGGATCTGAAGGTTGCCTGGACGTTCAGCATGGATTCGAGCGACAGCGCCGTCACCGAGACGACGCCGCTCGTTCACGACGGAGTCATGTTCCTGTGGAACTTCGGCGAGACGATCGACGCTCTGGATGCGAAGACCGGCACCCTGCTCTGGAAGTTTACCTGGGATCTTCCGGATGATTATCCGTCGCTTCCCGGCTTCTATCGGACCAAGCGCAGCCTTGCGATCGGCGGCGACAAGCTCATCGTGGGCACGATCGATATGCACGTCCTCGCGCTGGATATCAAGACCGGCAAGAAGGTGTGGGATGTCGTAACCGATAAGTACAAATCGGAGCGCACGTACAACAGCGGCCCGCTGGTCGTGAAGGACAAGGTGCTGATCGGCGCCGGCAACTGCGGGCCGGGCAGCGCCAATTCGGATAAAAAAGTGGCGCTCTATTCCCCGCCGGGCGGCTGCTTCATCACTGGCCACGACCTCGCGACCGGCAAGGAACTGTGGCGGTTCAATACGACAGCGCTCCATGACGACCCGGGAGGCAACAGCTGGAACAATCTGCCCGACGACAAGCGCGACGGCGGGGCCATCTGGGTGGCTGGACAATACGACCCGGAGCTGAATCTGACCTATTGGGGTACCGGCTCGCCTTCGCCGTGGTCGACGATCAAACGCGGGACCTTCGGCGCGGACTCGCTCTATGTGGATTCCACCCTGGCGCTGAATCCTGACACCGGCAAGCTGGCCTGGTACTACCAGCATGTCCCGCATGATCCGTACGATCAGGACTACCCCTTCGAGCGGATCATAGTGCCGGTAACCGTGCGGGGAGAGCGCCACAAGGCGGTGATTACTGTGGGCAAGCCAGGAATTTTCGAGGCGCTGGATGCCGCGACCGGAAAGTTCCTGTTCGCGGTCGATCCGGGCGCGGAGAACGACATTTCGGTCGATCCTGTGACGGGCGCCAGGACGACGCTCTCTGAACCGCCGCCGCCAGGCGTGAAAAACTGCCCGAACGGCGAGGGCGTCAGAAGCTTCCCGGCCGGCGCGTACAGCCCGGTAACCAACCGGTATTACATGCCGATCTACGACCACTGCATGGGAAAGGAGGGCGACACCCCGGCCCGCTTCCTTGCGCTGGACCTGAATACCCAGAAGCTTGTATGGGATATTCGCACCCGCGTCCCGCAGTCCTCCGCATTGCTGACGACTGCTGGAGGTGTGGTGTTTTCGGCGACGCCGGACCGCTATTTCCGCGCGTTCGATGACGAAGACGGCAAGGTACTGTGGACGAGTCCGCGGCTCAACGACGTCCCGAATGCTTTTCCGATTACCTACATGGTGGATGGCAAGCAGTACATCGCCATGCCCGCCGGCGACCCCGGGCTCCAGGGCAACTGGGCCATAAATTACGCACCTGAGCTCGGCGCGACGCGAGGATCCAAATCATCAGTCTTGTGGGTGTTTGAGCTGCCCTAGACTCGCTACACGGCTCTTGATCGCGGCAACGCCGACCCCCGTTCAGAGGGAGAAATCGAGTTCGTGTCGTCTTTCGAATTCATATGGCAAGTTCCAGGCCCCAAGGTTCCTGACCCAAGGAGTCGGCCGACGGGTAGCAGCGTCGGAGATTACTCCCGAGTAGTGTCTTAATCGTCCCCGGTTGTTCATCTCCGCACGCCTCCCGCGAAAATCTTCCGGCATTCGCTAAAATCAAAGATCACCCGCACTCCATGACGCAGGCGCATAACAGGGTGGCAGCCATCTATCCCGGTTCGTTCGACCCGATCACGAACGGACATCTGGATGTCATCGAACGCGGTTCCCGGCTTTTCGATCGCCTCACGGTCGCAGTCCTGCGCAATGAGTCCAAGTCTCCGCTCTTCAGCGTCGAGCAGCGGGTCGAGATGCTTCGGGAGACGGTCCGCCCGTTCGCCAACGTCGAAGTCGATAGCTTTAACGGTCTCCTCGCCGACTATGCGGTGGCAAGGAAAGCCGGCGTTATCCTCCGCGGCATCCGCGCCATATCGGATTATGAGAACGAGCTTCAGATGGCTCTGATGAACCGCCGCCTGCAGCCCGGGGTCGAAACCGTTTTTCTTTTGGCCGGTGAAGCCTTTTCTTTCATCAGTTCCCGCCTCGTAAAAGAGGTCATCAGCCTCGGCGGCAGCGTCGCCGGCCTTGTGCCTCCCGCCGTCGACCGGAGGCTGCGCGAGCGCTTTCCCACAATTGTCGCGAAAGCGAACGCTCCTCACTAACACTCGAATTCACACAAGATGACACCAACCGCGCAACAAACCAAACTGCACACCGCCGATCGCATCTCCGCGATCAGCGTTTCCTCGACCATGAAGGTCATGGCCGATGCCGATAAGCTTCGTCGCGAGGGCGTCGATGTCGTCGACTTCAGCGCCGGCGAACCGGACTTCCCTACGCCGGACAATATCAAGAAAGCAGCCATCGCGGCGCTGGACGCCAACTTCACCAAGTACACGCCCGCGGGCGGTACGGCCGACGCCAAGCAGGCCGTCGTTGAGCGTCACAAGATCGAATTCGGCACCGACTACAAGCCTTCCGAGTGCATCATCTCGGTCGGCGGCAAGCACGTTCTTTTTAACTACACGCAGGCGCTCGTAAACCCCGGCGACGAAGTCATCATCCCCGTCCCCTATTGGGTCACTTACAAGGACATCGTCAACTTCGCCGGCGGCAAGTGCGTTTTCGTCGACACGGAGGAGAAAGAAGATTTCCGTCTCACCGCCGCGATGGTCGAGAAGCACATTACGCCGAAGACCCGTATCGTCATCATCAATTCCCCGAGCAATCCGTCGGGAGCGGTGCTCGACAACGAGGAATTCGAGAAGATTTACCACATCGCATCCATGCGCGGCATCTACCTGATCACCGACGAGTGCTATTCGCACTTCCTCTATGACGGCAAGCCGTACTCGGTGGCCTCGATTCCGGGGTCCAAATCGACCGTTCTCATCGCCGGAACCGTTTCGAAGACCTACGCGATGACCGGATGGCGCATCGGTTACGCGCTCGCTCCCGAGCCGATCATCGGAGCCATGATGAAGCTTCAAAGCCACTCAACCTCCAACCCGACGTCCATCGCTCAAAAGGGGGCTATTGAAGCCCTCCGCGGACCGCAGGATTCCGTGCCTCAGATGCTCGCTGAATATCGCCGCCGGCGCGATTATGTGATTCCCCGGCTGCGGTCCATTCCGGGCTTTTCGTGCTCCATGCCGGCAGGCGCGTTCTACGCTTACCCCAACATTCGGGGCGCCCTGAACAAGGCAGGCATCGCCACACCGCTGGAATTCGCCGACAAGCTTCTGAAAGAAGCCAATGTCGCCGTGGTTCCCGGCGAAGCGTTCGGCACGAACGACCACCTACGCATGTCCTACGCGACCTCGATGAAGGAACTGGAGCGCGGTCTCGACCGCATTCAGGCATTCGTGGAGAAGCTGAGGTGAACTCCGTTTCACGGCTACCCGCCACGCCGTACACGAAGGTGTGGGGCACGCCGAGGACGCAACCCTGGTATCGCAACGACGAAAATCAGGAGATCGGAGAGATCTGGTTTGAGGCATCGGAAACGATGCCTCTTCTGGTCAAACTGCTCTTCACATCCGAACTCCTTTCAGTGCAGGTCCACCCGGGCGACGAATACGCTCGCCGGCACGAGAACTCACGCGGCAAAACGGAGATGTGGCACATCCTCCGCGCTGACCCCGGCGCCCGCATCGCAGCGGGGCTGAGGGAACCCGTTTCTCCCGATCGTCTTCGCGCGGCCTGCATCTCGGGCGAAGTCGAAGCCCTGTTGCAGTGGACGGAAGTGCACCCGGGCGATACGTTCTTTCTCCCGGCGGGCACGATCCATGCCATCGGCGCCGGAATTGTCGCCTGCGAGGTCCAGCAGCTTTCCGACGTCACCTATCGCCTCTACGACTACGGGCGCGGCCGGGAACTTCACCTCGACCGCGGGATGGATGTGGTGAAGCCGGAACCCTGGGACGCCCGCGCGATCTCCGAATCGCAGAACAACGGTCTGCAACTCCTGAAAGCCTGCGAGTATTTCCGGACCGAGCGCCTCACTGTGACCGGTGAAACCCAATGCCCCTCACCCGCGCGAAACACAATCTACGTGGCTCTCGAGGGCGAAGGAACGATTTCCGGCCTTCCTTTCGAGCCAGGCGATGGATTCGAAGCCGCCGCGGGGGGGCCAGCTTTCCCTGTCACTTCGGAAAAAGCCGCCTTCCTGATCACTGCGCCACCTGCCTGAAGCAGCCGGCGTGAACCTACAATAAACCTGTGTATCCCGCCTACAACGCCCAGCTCACCGCCGGACGCGTCCAGTGGCCTGAATCCGCCGCCCTCGCCGCGAAAGTCGGCTTCCCCGGCTGCGACGTCGCGATTCGCACCGCGATGCGAAACGGCCTCGATCAGACCCGCGCCACCCTCGCGCAGAATCGTCTGAAGCCCTCCGCAGTCGATCTGCCCGTCGATATTCGCCGCGATGACGCCACCTTCCGCTCTGGCCTGCCCGACCTTCCGGATCTGTCGTCGTTCGCGGCCGCCATTGGCTGCCCCCGCATGGTGACCTACGTCCTCTCGTCGAGCGACAAGCCCAAGCCCGAACAGCGCAAGATCATGCTCGACCGCTGCCGCGCCATCGCTGACATCCTCGCCCGCTCGCACGTCCGCCTGGGGCTCGAATTTCTCGGCCCCCTGCATATCCGTAAGGCCCAGCCCTACGAATTCATCTACCGCATGGACGAAATGCTGGCCTTCGCGAAAGAATGCGGCCCAAACTGCGGCCTGCTGCTCGACACCTGGCACTGGCACCACGCCGGAGCCACCGTGCAGGACATCCTCAACGCAGGCAAAGACGGAATTGTTCACGTGCACTTCAACGATGCGGCCCGTCAGGCTCCCGAAGACGTTCGCGACAACGAGCGCCTCCTCCCCGGCGAGGGCGTCATCAATCTCACCGGCTGCCTTCAGGCGCTCAAAAAGATCGGCTACGAAGACGCGCTTTCGGTCGAAGTCTTCGGCCGTGGCCTGAAAGACATGCCGCCCGAAGAAGGCGCGCGCCTCGGCCACGATGCCGCCGTAAACGTCATGAAAAAAGCGGGCGTCATCTGATGTCCGCGGACATCGCGTCGCTTCTCACGGAACAGCCCAATCCCGCCTCCGCCCGCATCGACCTCCTCTCCACCGAGGAAATGCTCCGCGTCATCAACGACGAAGATCGAAAAGTGGCGGACTCCGTGGCCGCCGAACTGCCCAGCATCGCCCGGGCGGTCGATGCCATCGTCGCGGCATTCGCCGCGGGCGGCCGTCTGTTCTACATCGGCGCGGGAACCAGTGGACGACTCGGTGTGCTGGACGCCTCCGAGTGCCCACCCACTTTCAACGTCTCGCCCGAGCTCGTCCAGGGAATTATTGCAGGGGGTGAAGCCGCTCTTTCACGCGCGACCGAAACCACCGAGGACGATCCGGCCATCGGCGTGCGCGATCTCCATGCCCGGGGCTTCCGCTCATCCGACATTCTCTGTGGCGTCGCAGCCAGTGGCCGCACCCCCTATGTTCTCGGCGCCGTCGACGAAGCCAAACGGATGGGCGCATTGACCATCGGCGTCAGTTGCACTCCCGACTCCGAACTGGCCCGCCGCGTCGCCATTCCCATCACTCCTCTTCCCGGCCCCGAAGTCATCGCGGGCTCGACACGGCTTAAATCCGGCACCGCCACCAAGCTGGTCCTCAACATGCTCACAACCGGCAGCTTTATCCGCGCAGGATACGTATGGCGAAATCTCATGATCAACGTGCAGCCGAAAAACTCGAAACTCCGCGACCGGGCGCGACGTATCGTCAGCGCCGCCACGGGAGTTCCGTACGATGACGCCGGTCGACTCCTCGCCGATGCCGGCGACAACGTACGCCAAGCCATCCGCCAATGGGAAGCCGCGCAAAACAGCCGTAAGCAAACGCCCGGCCAATAATGAATTAATGGATAAGTTCGTAATCGAGGGCGGCACGCCGCTCGAGGGACAAATCGCGACGAGCGGCGCGAAAAATTCCGCGCTTCCCGCTCTGGCCGCCGCGCTGCTCACGCCAGAGAAAGTAACGCTTCAGCGTATCCCGCTGGTGCGGGATATCCGCACCATGGAGCGCCTTCTCGTAAATATTGGCGCCGACGTCGCGATCGACGGCGAGACAGTAACCGTCGAGGCCGCCAATATCGTTTCGCCGGAAGCCCCGTACGAGCTTGTCAAAACCATGCGCGCCTCCAGCCTGGTACTGGGCCCGCTCGTCGCCCGCGCCGGGCGCGCCCGCGTTTCCCTTCCGGGCGGATGCGGCATCGGAGCCCGCCCTATCAACTTCCACCTCGCCGGCCTCGAACACCTCGGCGCAAAGATTTCCCAGGAGTTCGGCTACATCGAAGCCGTCGCCGAGAACGGTCTCAAAGGCTCCCATATCGTCTTCGATCGCATCACCGTCACCGGCACCGAAGACATCCTCATGGCCGCCGTTCTGGCGGAAGGGGAAACCATCATCGAAAACGCGGCCCGCGAACCGGAGGTCGTCGATCTCGCCAATCTGCTCACCAAAATGGGCGCGAAGATCGAAGGCGCCGGATCCAGCCTGATCAAAGTCCAGGGCGTCTCCAGCCTCCATGGCGCGACCCACGAGATCATCGCCGATCGCATTGAAGCCGGCACCTTCGTGATCGCCGCTGCCATCACCGGGGGTGATCTCACCGTTACCGGCTGCGTCGCCGAACATCTCGGAGCCCTCATCGAAAAACTCATCGACGCCGGAGTGAAAGTATCGGTAATCGATCCCCGCACCATCCGGGTAGAGCACAATGGCGCGATCCGTCCGATCGACATGGCGACCGAGGAATACCCCGGCTTCGCCACCGACCTCCAGGCCCAGTACATGGCCCTGATGACCCAGGCGGACGGCATTTCCATCATTACCGAGACGATTTTCGAAAATCGCTTCATGCACGCCCAGGAACTCATGCGAATGGGCGCTAATATCCGGGTTGAGGGACGTCAGGCGATCCTGGCGGGAAGATCCAGTCTCACGGGAGCCGGGGTGATCGCCTCCGACCTCCGCGCCAGCGCCTCACTGGTGCTGGCCGCGATGGCGGCGCGCGGTGAAAGCGTGATCGATCGCGTTTATCACATCGACCGTGGCTATGAGCGAATAGAAGCGAAGCTTTCCGCTGTAGGCGCGAAAATTCATCGGGTAGAATAGCCGGGATGGCGCAAGCTCATAGCCCGGAATTTCTTACTCTCGTCAATGACGCCAAGTCGCGAATCAAGGAAACCGACGTCGAAGGTTACAAGAAAATGGTCGCCAACGGCGACCGCGCCGTTCTGGTCGATGTGCGGGAAGACCACGAATACGCCGCCGGACACGTCAAAGGGTCCGTCCACTTGAGCAAGGGCATTATCGAGCGCGATATCGAAGCGAAATACCCCGATAAGAACACGACTTTCGTGCTTTATTGCGGCGGTGGTTTCCGTTCCGCGCTCGTCGCCGACAACTTGTCGAAAATGGGCTACAGGAACTCCATATCGCTCGATGGCGGATGGCGCGCCCTGAAAGAGTCGGGACTACCTCTCGAATAGAAATTCCTGGCAACTGAATTGCCAAGTCGTCAGCGTGGCGCTCAGAAGGCCGCGTCTGCCGAAAGACCCAAAGCAATCCGCCCTCGTCGCGGGACTTCGATATGTCAGCTGCTCCTCTCGTGGAATCCAGCGGAAAAGAGCGGGCAAGGGCTTTACGTATGTAGATGCGGATGGAAAGCCGCTCCGCGACAAGGATGTTCTTCGCCGGATTTGTTCTCTGGTCATTCCGCCCGCATGGCGCAGCGTCTGGATCTGCCCTCAGCAAAACGGACACCTCCAGGCCACCGGCATCGACGCGCGCGGACGGCGGCAGTATCGATATCATCCCCAATACCGCAAGATCCGGAATCAAACCAAATTCCACCAGATGATCGAGTTCTCCCGCGCATTGCCCGCCATCCGCGAACGCGTCGAGCGCGATTTATCTTTGCCCGGTCTCCCTCGCGAAAAAGTCCTCGCCACGGTTGTCAGGCTTCTCGAAACCACGTTCATTCGTGTGGGGAACGAGGAGTACGCCCGCGAAAATTCCTCTTACGGACTGACCACCATGCGCGACCGCCACGTCGAAATCCAGGGGTCTACGCTGCGTTTTCACTTCCGAGGCAAAAGCGGACAAATGCACGAAATCACCGTCGAAGACAGGCGACTCGCGCGCATCGTCCGAGCCTGCCGCGATCTTCCCGGTTACGAACTATTCCGGTACAAAGACGACTACGGCGAACTCCACTCCATCGATTCGTCGGACGTTAATCAATACCTGCACGAGATCAGCGGCGCCGATTTTTCGGCTAAAGACTTCCGCACATGGGCGGGCACAGTGCAGTCAGCGCTTGCGCTCGCCGAACTGGGCACCTTCACAAGCCAGACAGAAGGCAAACGCAACATAGTCGAAGCCGTCAAACGCGTCGCGGGACGCCTCGGTAACCGTCCGGCTACCTGCCGTAACTACTACATCCATCCGGCCATTCTCGATGCCTACTCCGAAGGCGCTCTTCTCGACGCGATTCAAGAAGGTGACATCGAAACCTGTGTCGTGAACATCATTCGCAAGCGAACCATGGCCGCTCTGGCCGCATAGTTGCACTTATCCATGGCGTGAGACGCGCGATGGGAAGAATCGTACTAGCAACTCTGGTCCTCGCGACCACGGCAGTGCTCCTGACTTGGTGGGTCGGGAATCGAGCGACCACACACCTTGCGATATCGCCCCGTCTCCCCACACCGGCGCCGCCGTCAATCGCCTTCTCGATTCCGAAACCCACGCCTCTGTTCCACCGTGGCGATCGTCTCGGCCGCATCGAAATCCCGCGCCTGGGTCTGAACGTCGCCGTTTACGAAGGAGACGATGCTACGATTCTCGACCGCGGCGCAGGCCATGTTCCCGGAACCGCACTTCCCGGTGACGACGGCAACACGTGCATCGCGGCTCATCGCGACAAATTCTTCCGCGCGCTGCGATTTATCAAGCCAGAGGACGAAATCGTGCTTCAAACAAGCGAAGGAGAGTTGAAGTACATCGTGAAGTCCACGCAGATTGTTGACCCGAACGACACGCAGGTCCTCATGCCTGCGCCGAACCGCGCTCTAACGCTTGTGACCTGCTACCCGTTCTTTTACGTCGGCTCAGCGCCGCACCGCTTCATCGTGCACGCGGTGCGCGAACCCTCTACCAATTCGTAATCGATCCGTCGGGCCGGTAATAAAGTTGTGCCCGGTTCGTGTCGTATTTCGTGACCTCGAGTATCTGCGTCAGCTTACTCATATCCAGTTCGACGCCCAACCCGGGTCGATCATTCGGATACAACTTCCCTTCCTTGAAGTCCAGACATACCGGCAGATGCGGCAGCGGCTTGCCTTGGAATCCGTATTCCATCAGCAGCGGTCCTGAGAACGTCCCGAGGGAATTGACTAGCGCGGCGGTCGCAATCGGCCCCGTGAAATGCGGAACGATTCCGACGAAGTGCGTCTCGCAGATCGCCGCGATCTTCATCATCTCGGTAATTCCACCGACATTTGGCAACGTGGCGCGCACGTAATCGATATCGTGCTCCTCCACCAGCCGGTTGAAATCCCACCTGTTGCCCCACTCCTCGCCGGCCGCAATCGGGACCTTCACCAGCTTGCGTAGTCGCGGAATGTCTTCCCCGAAAGCCTCCGCGCGCACCGGATCCTCCACGAACAGAGGCGCGAGGCTCTCGATCAGATCGCATCCACGGATCGCATCCGAAAGATCGAACCGCTGATGGAAATCGATGCAGAAATCCCCGTTCTTTCCCACGCCCTCGCGAGCCTGCTGACACTCTTCGAAAAGTTGATTCACCTTCTGGTGAGTGTTGTACGTCGTGTTCGCGGGAGTATCCGCTGCGCCCATCCGGAACGCCCGGTAACCCGCCGCAACCGTAGCCGCCGCGCGATCCTTCACGCTCATTCCCGGTTTGATTCCCGGCACGACGCCGCCCGTGTTGTAGCACTCGCAATAGTTGCGCGTCATGCCGCCGAGAATCTCGTGCACCGGCAACTTGAGCGCCTTTCCTTTGATATCCCACAGCGCGAGATCGAGAGCCCCCAGCGCGTCTTCTTTCTCCCGCCCTGGCGGATAGAAGAACGACCGCGACATATCCTGCCAAAGCCGCTCAATGTGTTGCGGATCCTGACCAATCAACCGCCCCGCGCACTGCCGCAGCGTATCTGCAAACCCGCCCTCGCCGATTCCCGTAATCCCCGCGTCCGTTTCGATGGTCACCACCGTATCCGCCTGATTGAACAGCGGATTCGGCGTGGGCGGCGCGTACGCCCGCACGCGCGTGATCTTCATTTTCGGCAAAGCCGCATGCGCCAGGGGGAAATCCGCGAATGCCGCGACTCCTCCGATCGTCGTTCTCAGAAATCCACGTCGGTTCATTTCGCCTTCTTCCCCACCAGATTCCCGTTACGGATCAGCCCTGATGGCTCACTGATCGCAACCTTCGCCTCATCGCCCTCGAAATGAATCGTCGCCGTGTAGTGATTGATATTCGAAATGAAATTCAGATCGAGTGCGAAATCGCTGTCCGAAGTCCACTTGCCCGTCGCCCCCGCCAGGAGTTTCAGGGGACCATACGGACCCAATCGGTAAACGCCATCCAGCCCCACCGGCATCTCCAGATCCGTCCCGAGGTATTTCAACCTGAGTTGCGCCTCATTCTTCTTGCCAGGGAACGTCAACGAAATCGCGTCAAGGCGTGACGCATTCCGCGGAAACTCATACACCGCGCCGGATACCGTCTTCGCCATAGCGGGCAACTCGGCAACCGCGGTCGGCTCCGGAGCCTTCGCCGCTTCCGCGACTTTCGCCTTCAGATCCTTAACTCCGTCCGCATTCTCCGCCAGAGGAGCATCCGAATGGATCGCCTTCGCAATCCCCGGACTTACCTCATTCGCCGGATATCCGCCGCCGGTCAAGATCACGATCATGTCCTTCTCTGGCCACACCGCAACGATCTGCCCACCGCGTCCATTACCGCCGAACTCATCCATGCCGTTGGTCTTGGCCAGCCACCAGCCATATCCGTAACCACGGCCGGCTCCTCGCCCCGGGTCGGACTGTTTCTGAATCGATTTCTGAATCCATTCCTTCGAGACAATCTGTTTCCCGTCCCATTGCCCGTCGTGCAGATACAAATAGCCGATCTTTCCAAAGTCGCGCGGATAAAAATGGCTGTCACCCCATCCATGCGTGCGCCCTTGCTCGTCCGGAGGCCACGTCACATCCTTGATCCCCAGAGGCCCGAACAGGTTCTTTCGCCCGAAGTCCACCAACGGCTCGTGCGCCTTCGCCGTCACGATCGAAGAAAGCAGGTGATATCCGGGACTGCAATACCCGAACTTCTCCCCCGGCGCGTATTTCATCGGGAGCGCCAGCGCGAACTTCACCCACTCGTTCGTCCTCCGCATCTGCTCGAGTTCCTGCTCGCCCGGCGCAAACCCGCAATCGAGTCCGGACCGCATCGCGAGCATGTCGGCCACGGTGATTTTCTGCTTTTCCTCATCGGGATTGGCGGGCCGCTCGTCCGGGAAAAACGAAAGCAGCTTGTCATCGGTCTTCACCAAACCTTTGTCCACCGCAATTCCCACAAGCGCCGCCGTAATGCTCTTCGTCACCGACGCCACATCATGCGTGGCGGTCGGACGGTACGGATAGAAGTACGAATCGAGCACCACGTATCCGTGCCGGATCACAGTCACGCTGTGTACGTTCAGGTGCTTCTTAGCGATGTTATCGACCACGCCCGCCAGCGCCTGCGAGTCGATGCCCTGCGCTTCCGGGGTCGATTCACGCCAGCCGTTCGTCGGATAATACGCGGGAGGCGCGGCGGACGCCAAACCGCAGAACAGCGCAAGCAGCAGAGGAATCCGGGTCCGCATTCGGGACCAAGAATATCATCGGGCCGGATTTCCGGGCCAACTCTCAATCACGGTGTCTCGGTTCACTACAGAACGCCATCGTTCATTGAATCTCGCGGCCACTTCGGGACGCGGCGCAAGCGCATCTTCCAGCCCGAGCTGCACATGCGGGAGCGCCACCTGCTCATCGGAAGAGAGCTTTTCTTTGATATCGTTCCATCGGTTCGTCAGCCCGCCGGTATCCAACAGAACCAGGCGATCCTTGATGATCCCGAAGTTCTTGAGATGGGCATCTACCGAGAACAATCCCAACCGCCATCCCGTCTGCCGCGTCTCGAGAAAACGGTCCAGCCACAACTCGACGCCATCGAAGTCCGCCGCTGTCGCAAGCTCGTCGATTCGCTTATCCAGCGTCGCCTCCACCCGCTCCGTCGCCTCGTCCACGACCAGCCAGCCGGGCCATCCGCCGACAAGGACAATAACGGGGGGAAACGAAATCGTCTCAGGAAGCAGACCCGAATTGCTCAGATGCGCGCGCGCCAAACGCTCGCCTCGGCGGTCCTGAAACCGGTATTTCTTCAGAACCTGCGCCACGTGCTGCGTGTACCAAACCCTGCGCGGTAGTAACGTGATCACGCTTTGGATCAACACGCGAAGAAACCGAATCGGCCGCGAGGGCCTGGTCAGAAGCGACTTACCCCAGCCAAACGGCAGTCGCTGGGCGCGTTTCCTCAGAATCTTCCAAAGGATAATCAGCGCCACGATTTCCCGTGGCGACCGCTCGCGCCGAACCACCCAGCACCGCGAACCGTACACCACCTTCCCGATTCCTTCCCCGAGCCGGATCAGCCGGTCCAGGGTCAGTTCCTCGGGTGCCTGCTCTACAACGCGGGACATCTCGCACGACCAGTATCCGACAAAATCAACCCTAAAATTCAGGCCTTGGATTTCTATCGCGCGCTCAAACTCTCGCTAGACACTGTCTGTTCGTTAGCATAATTCTCGGGCGGAGGGAAACGGCTGCTCTATGCTGATCTGCGAATCGGCAGAAAACGAATTTCCACACGCCTGTTAAGGGCGGCGGCGATGCGGCGGAGCATTGATACCGAATGCCCTTCATAATCGGCGTCTTCAAGCCGACAGATCACTGACGCCGTGGTGCCGACAAGCTTCGCCAGTTGAGCCTGCGTTAGCGCTGCCTTTTTGCGAAGTATCTGAATCGTCCGAGCGATCTCTTCGTTCTCGCGCGCCGCTTCCAGAGATTGGAGTCTCTCGGGCTTCCCTTCGTAGAACCTCCGGTGCAGGATCTCGACCGCATGTGTCGTGCGGTCACGGCGTTCAGCCATCGGCCTCCTCAACCGTATGCCTCGACGGATTTTCGATAAACGAGCGTTTTCGCCAGATTAATGTCACGTTCTGGGACCGCCTTCTCTTTCGCGAGACCGTGTGCCACCACTGCAGCGACTTGACCGTAGAAAAAATACAATACGCGATAGTGAACGCCGTGCGATGTGGCTCGCAACTCGTGAATTCCGTCGCGGAGGAAATCCGCCTCGGGCCGGCGCAGTTCGTGGCCGAGTTCCCGAAGTCGCTCCATCCTCGGGAGCACTTTGTCTCGAGCATGGTCCTGTCGTCTCTCGAACCAATCGACGAAGGGCACTGATCCATCCTCCTCGCGGTTGATAACTACGCGCGATTTCGGCATCCTCGTCCATGTTATTCGCAAATTTGCGAATAGTCAAAGCGGCCGACAGTTACGTCTATTTTCGCCTCAGGGCCTCCAACTCCTCCAGCGTTCGTGGCCAATCGGACCCTAGCAGTCTTGAAAGCCCTCGGTCCGCCAGCACCCGCCCGCCGGTCTGACATTTTGCACAGTAGTTCGTCTCGTTGTCCGCGTACCGGATGCGCTGAATCTTCTCGCCGCATCGCGGACACGGCTCTCCATAACGCCCATGCGCAGCCATGCCTTCACGAAATGCCGTTACCTTCTCAGGAAACGAATCACCCGGACCCAATCGCTCAATCCAAAGCGCAAGCGTCCGCCGCGTGGCGTCATAAAGCCGCGTCCATTCTTGGGGCTTCAACTTCTGCGTCTGGGTCAACGGCGAAAGCATCGCCTCATGCAGAATTTCGTCCGAAAACGCATTCCCGATACCGCTCAGAACCCGCGGATCAGTCAACGCCCGCTTGAGCGTGTGGTTCTCCTGAGCCAGAACTTCTCGGAACCGCTCCGGACTGGCCGACATCGGGTCAATCCCGCCCGCATCCAGGCTCGCCAGCCCTTCGTCCCCCTTAACGATATGTAGAGCCGCGCGTCGCTTCGAGCCAGCCTCCGTAAGCGTCAGCGAGCCGCTCGAAAACTCAAACGCCGCAAGACTTTTTCTCCCGCTGACCTTCGTCCCGGCATCGAACCAGTGCAGCCGCCCCGCGATCATCAAATGAATCGCCAGCCAGACATCGCCTTCCACACCGACCGCAATCCGTTTGCCCACCCGGCGAATCCCAACCACCTCGCGCCCCTCCGCATCCCCGACGCCCGGCGTAAGCGTCCTCAGCAAAAATGGCGCATTAATACGAACGCGCTCGAGCCGACGACCAACGATCCTCGGTTCGAGCGCGGAAATGTAAGCAGTGATATCGGGTAACTCCGGCACTTATGCCGAAGCGAAACGCTTCGCCACTTCAGCCCAGTTCACGACGTTCCACCATGCGTTGATGTAATCCGGACGGCGATTCTGGTATTTCAAATAATACGCGTGCTCCCACACGTCGAGCCCCATCACGACGCCCTTGCCTTCCATGATCGGGCTGTCCTGATTCGCAGTCGAAGTGACTTCCAGTTTGCCGCCGCTCTTCAACAGCCACGCCCAGCCGGATCCGAAACGCGTCGTCGCCGCAGCATTGAACTTCTCTTTAAACGAATCGAAACTTCCGAAAGTCGAATTAATCGCCGAAGCCACGTCGCCCGTGGGCGCGCCGCCGCCGTTGGGTCCCAGAATCGTCCAGAACATCGAGTGGTTCGCATGCCCGCCGCCGTTGTTGCGCACAGCCGTCCGAATGCTCTCCGGCACGATGGCGCAGTTGTTTGCCAGCAATTCTTCGAGCGATTTGCTCTGCAGCTCCGGCGCGGATTCGAGCGCCTTGTTCAGATTCGTCACATACGCGTTGTGGTGCTTACCGTGATGAATCTCCATCGTCATCTTGTCGATGTGCGGCTCGAGAGCGTCGGAAGCGTACGGCAGCGAGGGAAGCGTAAAAGCCATGTTTTCTCCTTAGTTAGTTGTTGGTGATGAAAAACGAACGAAATTCGATGCTATCGTTTTTCGAACGCATGGGCGAGCCGGAACATCGTCAGCTCGTCGAAATGCTTACAAAGAATCTGCAAACCGACCGGCAAACCTTCGCTGGTTGTGCCGCATGGCACACTCATGCACGGAATTCCCGCCAGGCTGCCTGTAATCGTGTAGATATCCGATAAATACATTGCGACCGGATCGTCCACTTTTTCGCCGATCCGAAATGCCGGATAAGGCGAAACCGGCGCAACCACCGCATCCACGCCTTCGAACGCTTTCGTGAAGTCGCGCGTGATCAGCGACCGCACTTTCTGCGCCTTCAGGTAGTACGCGTCATAGTAACCGTGGCTCAGCACATAAGTGCCGAGCATGATACGCCGCTTGACCTCCGCGCCGAAACCTTCCCCCCGCGTATTCCGGTACATCCCCGCCAGCGTGCCCGACTCGCTCGAGCGCATCGTATACCGCACGCCGTCGAATCGCGCCAGGTTCGAGCTTGCTTCGGCCGTGCAGATCACATAATAAGCCGCAATCGCGTAATCCGTCGCGGGCAGGCTGATCTCGCGGACTTCGCACCCGAGTTGGCGAAACCGCTCGATCCCTTCATTCACCCGCGCCGCCGTGTCGCCCGACGCGTGCTTCATATACTCGATCGGGACCCCGATCTTCAAACCCCGCACGTCGCCATCGAGATGCGCGCCATAGTTCGGCGTCGGCGCGCTCGCCGATGTCGAATCCAGCGGGTCCCGTCCCGCGATCACCTCCAATAAAGTCGCCGCGTCTTCCACACTCCGCGCGAAAGGACCAATATGGTCGAGCGAACTCGCAAACGCCACCAGCCCGTATCGCGAAACGCGTCCGTAGGTAGGCGTAACCCCCACCACTCCGCAAAAGGAAGCCGGCTGCCGCACCGACCCGCCCGTATCCGAGCCCAGCGAAACCACCGCCGTCCCCTGCGCCACAACTGCGGCCGACCCACCGCTCGACCCGCCCGGCACCCGGTCCGGCGCAACCGGATTCTTCACCGGACCGTATGCGCTGTTCTCGTTCGAAGACCCCATGGCGAACTCGTCGCAGTTGGTCTTCCCGATGATGACCCCGCCCGCCGCTTCAATACGTTCCACCGCCGTCGCATCATAGGGCGGAACATAGTTCTCGAGGATCTTCGAAGCGCAGGTGGTTTTGATCCCTTTCGTCACGATCACGTCTTTAATCGCAACCGGCGTCCCCGCCAGCAGTCCAGGATCCTCGCCCCGAGCGATCCGCTCGTCCACTTTCTCTGCTGCCAACAGCGCCCGCTCTGGACACAGCCGCAGGTAAGCATTCGTCTTCGGATTCTCCCGCTCTGCGAACTCCAGCGCCTCGCGGGTAAGCTCCACCGCGGTGAATTCCTTCGCGGCCAGCCCCCGACGGATCGACCCTACGCTTTGGTCCCTCACCGCTCAATCACCTTGGGAACTTTAAAGTACCCGCCGCTCGTCACCGGCGCGTTCGCCACGGCCAACTCACTTCCCAGCGGCGCGCGCTCCACATCCGGACGCAGCGTTGCGGTGTCCCCGGCTTCAAGCAACACCTGCGCCATCGGCTCCACGCCCTCGGTGTCGATCTCCGCCAGCCGGTCCATTTGCTCGAGGATTCCCCCGAGATCGTAGACCATCCGGTCAATTTCCTTGTCGGTAAGATTCAGATTCGCAAGGTCTGCGACGTAACGGACATCCTTCTCGGTCAGAGGCAAATCCGATTGTCCTACGCGGTCCTGCGCGAAGCCTGGGCCGCTTCCCTGTCCCGCGCGCGCCGGTAATTCCGCCTCAACCCCGGATCGGCGATCTCGCTGGCATCATCTTCAGCTTGAGGATGCCCCAATGCAAAGGCCGCCCGCTCCGCCTCACGCCGGGGCGGCATGACCCGGAATTCCACGTCGCGTACCAGGCCCGGACCCACCGCCTTCTCCAGATTCGAAAGGATTTGCTTCCGGAATCCCCACAGATTGTTGCGCCAGATCTCGTCCTCGACCTCGACCACAAGCGTCTCGCGTACTAATTTCATGGCTTTCGTGCGCTTCGCGAGCTTTGGTCCGACCGCTCGTTTCCACGCTCGGCACGCCACCGATTCTCTGCTGACGATGTCGGAATCCCCGAGCAGCGACCGGGCAAGGATTCGACTGGCCTGATCCATGATTCCCTTGAAACCGTCCCGATCATACCAGACGTAGATATTTTTGGTGGCATCCCGTAAATAGGCTATATGTGGTGCTACACTTGTACGAAACGAGACGTGAAAACGCTGGGTTTGGTACTTTTGCTCCCCGCTTTTTTATGGGGAGGTCTTCGTTCCGCTCCGACGATCGATCAGTCGCTCGCCCTCAGTTTCCCTTCGAATCCTGATATCTCGCCAGACGGCTCAACGGTCGTTTATCAGATCGCGCGTCCCAACTGGCAGGAGAACGCCTACGATGCCGACCTCTGGGTCGTGAGCCTGGCCGAGCCCTTCAAGCCACGCAAACTCGATGCCGGACCCGGTTGGAACGGTGAAGCGCACTGGTCCCCCGACGGCAGGCGAATCGCTTTCCTGAGTGACCGCGCCGGATGCCGGCAGATCTTCATCATGTCTCCCGATGGGAGCGGCGTCCGCAAGCTCACCAGAACCGAATCGGGAATCAACGAATTTCACTGGTCGCCCGACAGCCAGTCCATCGCTTTCACCGCCGATACCGATCCCGACTCCCACCGTGCCCGCACCGAACGATACGGCGATTTCGAAGTCGTCAAAGAAGATCGCACGCCGGGAGCCCTGTGGAAGGTTCAGGCACCGCAATCGCCTGGCGCTCCGCTTTCGAAACCCGAAGCGCTGGTCAGGGACACAAAGTACTCGGTGGGTGGTTTCGCCTGGTCGCCGGACGGCACGCGCCTCGCGTTCCAGGCCGACGGGATCTTCTCTCTCGACCTGAGCACGAAGGCCATATCGAAGCTCACCTCCGGCTCCGGGCCGTATCGCAATCCCGTATGGTCGCCGGACAGTTCCTCAGTCGCCTTCGAAACCGCTGGCGGCGACCCCAATTTCTATTACTCGAACTGGTACATCGCGCGTGTCGCCGCTTCCGGGGGCGATGCTCAGCCTCTCTCCAAGGGCTTTGACGAAAATCCGGACCTGCGCGCATGGACGCCGTCCGGCATTTTCTTCGCGGCGCTGCGACGTACATCGTCACACCTGTACCGCCTCGATCCCGCTACCCGCGAGATCCACTGCGTAACCGGACCACCCGACGCGATCGATCAGCAGTTCTCGGTCGCTCGCGCTGGCGATCGCGTAGCCTTCGTCCGCTCGGGCCCGGCAGACACCCCCGAAATTTACGCCGCCGCGCCGGGAGAATCCGCTGTTGAGCTCACCCACGGTGATGCCCTCGATCATTTCGAATTCGCCCACCGCGAAGTCATCCGCTGGAAGAGCGCCGACGGAGCCGAGATCGAAGGCATCCTCTCGAAGCCTGCTGACTTCGATCCTCACAAGAAATACCCCCTGCTCGTAATCATTCATGGCGGACCCGTCGCCATCGATCAGCCGTCGATCCGTTCGGACCGCTATTACCCCGCCGAACAGTTCGTCGCGAAGGGTGCGCTCGTCCTGCGTCCGAACTATCGCGGATCTGCCGGATACGGCGCCAAAATGCGCGCCCTTCCCGTTCGCAATCTCGGAACCGGCGATGCCGCCGATGTGACCTCCGGCGTCGATTACCTCATCGGACAAGGCTTTGTTGATCCCGACCGCGTCGGCGCGATGGGTTGGAGCGAAGGTGGCTACATCTCCGCGTTCCTCGGCGCCGCCACGAATCGTTTCGCCGCCGTTTCCGTCGGCGCGGGCATCTCCGATTGGCAGACGTATTACTCGAACACCGACATCACGCCCTTCACCCGCCAGTACATGAAGAGCACCCCATGGTCCGATCCCGAGCAGTACCGCAAGGCATCGCCCGTCACTTACATCAATAAAGCCAACACCCCGGTTCTGATCCAGCACGGCGATCAGGACCGCCGCGTTCCCATCGCCAACGCCTACGAGCTTCGCCAGGCTCTCGAAGACCGCGGAGTCAACGTACGCATGATCGTCTACAAAGGCCTGGGTCACGTGATCGACCGTCCTAAGCAGCAGCGCGCCGTGATGGAACAGAATCTCGACTGGTTCGATCGCTGGGTGATCAACGCCGGCAAGACTCCGGAGCCTCCCGTCAATATTTCGCAGGTCACAGCGTCCCGAAGCGCTGGCGATTCGCAGGAACCGTAGAGTCCGCGGATTTCACTATCATCGAAGCTTGAAGCGCGCTTGTCTTCTTTTGCTGTTCGCCGTCTCGCGTCTGCGGGCCGCAGACCATTGGGAACGCATCGGCACTCCCGATTTCGAGATCTACTCGAACGCAGGTGATGCAGCCGCGCGCAAAGCGCTGACTCACCTCGAGCAGGTCCGCGGTTTCTTCCTGAAAGCCTCTCCCCTCCCGCTCCTCGATGTCTTTCCAGTCCGAATCGTTGTCTTCAAAACCCCGGATCAGTTCCGCCAGTACGCGCAAAGCGAATCACAGCGAGCCTTCTTCGTCGGCGGTCCGCAACGCGATTACATCGTCATGTCGGACTCGCCCAACGAATATGCCTACGCCATCCACGAATACATGCACCTCATCGTGCGCCACAGCGGATTGCATCTTCCTACCTGGCTGAATGAAGGCTGGTCGGAGGTATATTCCACTCTCAGACCAGTCGCGGACGGCGTCGCGGTCGGCGATCTCATCGAAGGCCGGATGCGGACACTGTCCAACGCCGATTGGCTTGACCTCGCCACTCTCACATCCGTAACGCCGCAGTCTCCCATATACAAAGGCGCCGGCGTGGACGTCTTCTACGCCGAAAGCTGGGCCCTCGCCCACATGCTCTTTCTCGCGCCGGACTACTCCGAGAATTTCCCCAAGTTCCTCGTCGCCATCCATCGTGGCAACACCTTCGATGAAGCCTGCTCCATCGCCTATCGCAAAACATCCGCTGAAGTCTACGCGGACCTTCGCGGATACTTCGATCGCAAGAAGATGTACGGCCGAGTCTTTAAGGCGGCCCTCGCCAGGTCCGCCGGCCCGAAGGAATCCACTGCGCTCTCCGAATTCGACGAGCGCCTCCTGCTCGCCGACCTCCTCAACGTCACCAATCGCCGCACGGAGGCCCGCACCGAATACGACCGACTCGCCGCCCAGTTCCCGAACCGCTACGAGGTGGCCGAATCCCTCGGCTATCTGGCGCTGAGCGCCAGCGATCGCGATTCCGCGCGCCAGAATTTCACCCGCGCCTTCGATGCCGGAGACGCCGATCCCCGCATGTGCCTCCGCCTTGCGGTACTCGACCGTGAAGCGAAACAACCCCTGGCCCGAGTCGCCGCCGAACTCGAGCGCGCCTTAAGCTCCAGTCCCGCCTACGTCGACGCGCTCCTCCAGTTAGGCCTCGTCCGGATCGCCCAACGCGATTATGAAAAAGGAATCGCCGCGCTGATGAAGATCGATCAGATTCAACCGGCGCAAGCGCCCGCCGTCTTCTCCGCCCTCTCCTACGCTTATTTCGAACAAGGCGATCTGGACCGCGCCCGCAAGAACGCCGACACCGCACGCCGCTACGTCCACACTCCCGCTGAAACCGCGCGACTCGAGTCCCTCGTCGAAACGATCGAAGCCCGCGGCAAAAGCCCGTTCCCGCCGCGCCCCGGAGAAAAGACCGAACGCATCGCAGGCCTCCTGCGTGAGATCGATTGCAAACCCGCCGGAAACCTCATAGCCATTGAAGTCGCCGGTAATGTCACGACCTTCGACCTCCCCGAACCAAAAGCCGTCGAGTTCATCCACGAATCCGGACCCGCCCTCCAGGTCACCTGCGGTCCGCAGCGCCCAATCCCGTTAACAATCGAGTACGCGCCCGTGAGCGTGATGCATCTCCAAACAGCCGGCGTAGTGCGCCGCATAGAGTATTGATTCGATACATTGAGAACATAGGCACAAACTGAAGCGACCGGAATTCCTCCCCCAAACTTCCACGCTATGGAACTCTTGAACCTGACCCTCGGCCAGTTCCTCCTGCTTTTTGGGTCGGTCTCCGCCATCTCGGTCGCTCTCTACCTCCTCGACCGCACGAGGCGCAAACAAGTCGTTCCCACGCTGCGTTTTTGGGTCGCTCAGGGGCACCCCGCCCCGGTCTCCCGCCGCCGCCGCATTCAACAGCCTTTGTCGCTGCTGCTTCAAATCCTTGGCATGGCATTCCTGCTGCTCGCGCTCGCGGAGTTTCAGTTCGGCGGCGCCCTCAACAAACGGCGCGACCATGTCCTGATACTCGATACCAGCGCGTGGATGGGGGCTTCTCTGCCCAATCGCCCCGGCGCGACCCTGATGGACCTAGCGCGCGCCAACGCCATCGCCTGGCTCCGCGCCGTCCCCTCCTCCGACCGCGTGCTCCTCGTCCGCGCCGACGGTCTCGCGACGCCCGCGACCTCCTGGGAAACGGACCATCGTAAAATCGCCCGCGCGATCCTCGAATCGCAGCCCGGCGCCACCGTCCTCAACCTTTCGCAGAACATCGAATTCGCCCGCGACCTGCAGCGCGAGTCCGGCGCTACCTCGGGCGAAATCGTCTACACCGGACCCGGCCGCATCTCGGCGCGCGAAGCCAATAATCTGTCCCTTCCGCAACTCCCCGCCTTCCGCGTTCTTCCGGTCGATGACCAGGTCGAGAACTGTGGAATCCGCAGCGTCGGTGCGCGCCGCTCTCAGACCGACTCCGGCGCATGGGACGTTCTCGTCCGCCTCCGCAACTACGGCCGCCGTCCCCGCACGGTCAGCGTCACTCTCAACTTCGGTAAAGCTCCCGCGGGACTCCATCCGGTCGACCTTCCTCCGGGAGCCGAAAAAGAAACGACCTTCACCGTCCGGACCCTCGCCGCGGGAATCCTCGAAGCGCGCCTCTACCCCAAGGATGCTTTTGACGCCGATAACTACGCCGCGCTTGAACTCCCCAACCAGCGCACGCTCCACGTGATCGTCTATTCCGATCAGCCCGACCTCATCCGCCCCGCTTTGACTTCCGATCCCCGCGTCCGCGCCGACTTTCGCCCCACCTCGCAGTACACTCCCGCCAACGACGGCCTCGTGCTGCTCGATCGTTTTCACCCCGAAACGCGGCCTCAGGGCAACACTCTGTGGATCGATCCGCCGGACGACAAACCTCCCATACCCATCCGCAAACGGGTCGATCATCCCGAAGGCGTGAAATGGGTCCCGGACCAGCCCATCACCCAGGGCCTTCGCGCACGCAATGCGCAGATCGAATCGGCATCTGTTTTTGAGTCGGGCCCCGGCGAAATCCGCATCGCCGAAATCGACCAGGGTCCTGTTGCGATCGCTCGCGGCAATATGGTCGTCATCGGATTCAACCCGTTCGCGGGCTCCATGCGCTACGAACTCGCCACGCCACTGCTCCTCGCGAACATCCTCCGCTACATGGCGCCCGATGTCTTCCGCGACATCGACGTCGGCACTCAAAGCGCCGGCGCTGTAGCCGCCCCACTCTCTCAGCAGGCCGACCACAAATCCGTCCAGGTAATCAGCGACAACGGAGCCACCCTGCCCTTCAACATCCGCGATCGCTCCGTGCAATTCTTTGCGGGCGGACCGGCGCGAGTTCGCGTCCTCGCGGGCAACACGGAGCGCGTCTATTCCCTCACTCTCCCGGAAATGTGGGACGCGAAGTGGGACCCGCCGGCCAACGCTCGCCACGGTATCCCTTCCCTAACCGATTCTCTTCGCCGCACCCGTGACCTCTGGCCCTGGCTCGCGCTTTTTGGCGCGGGTCTGCTTCTGACGGAATGGATCGTTTACGGCAGCGCCGGCTCGCGCCTCCATGTAGTCCGCAGTAGAGGCCGCCACGTTGTGGAGGCGGTTCCATGACCTTCGAACGCGCGTGGGCTCTCACGCTCCTCATACTTCCCGTCGCGTGGATCGTCTGGGCATGGCGCGGCCAGATTCGCCGCGCGCCACTGATCCTCAAAGCCGCGATGGCCGCCGCTGTTGTCCTGGCCCTGGCGGAACCGGTGCTCCAGATTCAGGACCGCAAGGTTGCCGTCGCCGCCCTCGTAGATACCTCCGCCAGCATCACGCCCGCCTTCGCGTTCGAGGTCGGCGATTCCACAGTTCTCGACCTGGTCATCGACCGGAAGAACGCGGAAGGCGGGGAGTTGCGGAAGGGACAGATTATTGGCTTCGCGCGCCGCCCCCGCGCTCTGAATCCGCAAGAAGCAGCCTCTCTGCGCTTCGAACGAACCGCCGGAGTCGAAGGCCGAGGCACCAACCTGGAATCTCCCATTCGTGAAGCCCTGGCCTCCCTGCCCACCGGAATGATCCATCGCATTGTGCTCCTCTCCGATGGCAACGAAAACGACGGCGCGGCAACACGCGCCGCGTGGCAGGCCCAACAGCTCGGCGTTCACATCGACGCCATCGCCCTTAACGGACGCGCCCAGCCGCAGCTTCAGACCGAAGCCGTCGGCTTGCCCGGAACGGTCTTTACCGGCGAGCACTTTCCGGTCGACCTGACCATCTATTCGCCCAAAGCTACCCAGGCCACCGTCGAACTTGCGGCCGAAGGTAAGCAAATCGGCTCCCATCAGATCGCTCTCGAGCAAGGCGAGAATCGCATC
>Ga0206900_1072_pt1 | contig 28056 bp, 11 predicted proteins | sample Alteio_BWOrgHeat_46_FD_153235 | JGI IMG/M metagenome (GOLD analysis project Ga0206900, IMG submission 153235) | Enriched cells from forest soil in Barre Woods Harvard Forest LTER site, Petersham, Massachusetts, United States -... | ecosystem: Environmental > Terrestrial > Soil > Temperate forest >... | reverse complement strand
TAAAATTTGTCAAATACCTTTCGCTGTTCTTCCGTAGCCATGCCGATCCCTTTGTCGGTTATTTCCACCGCTATGTTCCCATCGGTATTGTAGGTGTTCACCGTTATTTCAGGGGCGGCACCAGAGTATTTTATGGCATTGTCCAACAGGTTGTTCATGATACTGATGATGTGCACCGGGTCACCCATGATATAGGCATGGCTGGCTTTCAGGTTCATTTCCAAGGTCCCTTTCTTTTCCTCGAGCATCAGTTTGGCATTTTCTACTGCCTCCATGATCAGGTCATGCAGATCAAGGCGTTGAAAATTGGGCTTGGCTTCGCCTTTGTCTATTTTGGCAATCTGCAACACGCGTTCCACCTGGCTTTCCAGTTTTTTGTTTTCCTCGCTTATCAGCCCTGCGTATCGGTTCAGCCGTGTTTCGTCCTTTTTTACTTCTGGGTCCTTTAGTGCTTCAGAGGCCAGGGCAATGGTAGTGATCGGCGTTTTGAACTCATGGGTCATGTTGTTGATGAAATCGGTTTTCATCTCCGACAGTTTTTTCTGCTGCAAAAAGCTGCGCATCATCCAGAAAAACGATATCCCGATGATGATGATGAACACAAAGCTGCTCGCGAGGATGCTGGCTACCTGTTTCAACAAATACAGGCGCTGGCCAGGGAAATAGATGCGGATATAATTGGGCTCCAGGAAAAAATCGTTGGGGAACAACTGCGCCTTATAACTGCTGTTGATCAGAGAAGCGACATCTACATTGGCAGTGGGGTACACAAACCGCTTCTGCTTTTCCTCATATACCCCATAGCTGAATGGGATATTGATGCCATGGTTTGATAATTCATTTCGCAAAAGCGTATCCAACTGCTTGAAGTCGCAACGCTGCTCGATGGGGTTATTCCTTTTGGCCAGGTCAGCCGCCAATTTTTGAAGCAGGTATTTCTTTTTCAGGATCTTGTTCACCGCTTCGGGCATGGTCACGTTGTCAAGGTCTTCCCCGGAACCCAAGGCCTGTTGGTAGATGGAATCCAACTCCGGGTCTTCGGGTTGAGTCCCGGCAGATGCCTTGTGATAATAGTACAGCATGTATCGGTTATCCAGCTTGATATAGTTGGAGGGTTCGCTGGCATCGAGAAAAAAATTGGTGTAGCCGCGCTTGTGCAAGTCGCTCAGCAAATAGGGCCTCAGTGCCACTGGGCTCAAGGCTTTGACGCCGATATCTGGAAGGATGGCGGTATCCCGCTGGCTTTTTTTGGAGATGAAGGCAAAGGCATCCTTTTGTTCGAGTTTTTGGGTGACTACCTGCAGGGCTTCGTTCACGCTGCGGGTAAAACTTTCCTGGTTCACTTCCAATGCCTTGGCGATCCAATATACCTGAATGAGCACCAGACCGAGCAGAGACAATGACATCAGCCCGATGACGAACCTTATTTTGGATGCTTTCATGTAAGCTAACAAATTTACCTAAAAATGAAGCCAACTGTATGGCTTAACAATCTTTAACAAATCTTAATACGGCATTAATACAATGTCTGTTGGCAGCAGGATACTTTTGTCCTGGTTTTGATGAGTTGATAATTTACAGATTTCTTTCATGTGATCTGGAATTTGGACAGGCGTAGGGGTCATACTGCGCCTGTTTTTTTTTAAAACTATCATAGACCTTCCATGTTCACTTTTTTTTGGCGTTCATGGGCCGTGAACGCCAAAAAAAAGTGAACATTCACCATTATTTCCCCCTTTTTTTCTTGTCCTTCCTTCCACCGTTTTCGGATTTCTTTTCGGGTGTCACTGGTTTGGTTGTCACCGGTTTGTCTCGCGGTCGTTTGATGTCTTCCAGGCTTTTGGGTCGTTCCGCGCCATGCCAGGAAAATCCGGGCAGTTTGGCTTCTTCAGGTTTGACGTCTTTTACGGGGGTAAGGGTGGCATCCGGGTCTTTGATGAAATTGATGCGGCTGATTTTGCGGTCTTTCACATCTATTTTTATGTCGCTGGAGATGATCTTGTTCATCCCGATATACCCTTTGCTGTCATCGCGCACATAATAGATGCTCTCCGAATTGCCGTTGACGTCTATCTTGTACAGTTCGTTCATCTTAAAATACGCGATCATGTCGCGGCCCTTTATCTGGCTGTACCTCAAGCTGTCTTCCTGGCTTACCAGAAATGCATCCTGGTAGAGGTCAGCCCGTGATATCCGGTTGTTCTTGGTATGCATCAATATCCTTTTGGCCGTGGCTTGGTACAGGCCGAACCAGAATATGGGTTTTATCCGCATATCCAGGGTAGAGTCAACCGTGGAATAGATCAGGGAGTCGCTTATGGCCTGGAATTCCTTGTTATAAACCTTGCCATGATAGTATCCACGTATGATTTTGTGCGTGCCACTGCTATCATAGGAAGTTCGTATGGTATCGGAACTCATGAACATCGAATCGTTTTTTAATGCCTTGGTGACGAGTACTTGATTGGTGATGAACGATTTTTTTTCCAGTTGGTAGTATTCCGCATATTGCCCCTGAATCAACAGTTTTTCCGTGGTGTCTAAGATCCTGATGCTTTCCAAAGCCTTGGCAAAGCCTTTTGGACGATCGTAATACAGGGTATCGCAGTACAAAGTCTGGCTTTCTGATTGCATGAACACCTTCTTTATAAACTGGGCCTTGTTGGTTTCGGTATTGTACCATCCGGCTTCGCAATAGATCAAATCCTTTTCACTGGTGATATAGGTGGGGCCGTGAAAAATGGCCCGCCGGGAAATGATATTGTATTGCAGGGTATCGCATTTCATTACAAACTTCGGGTTTACCAGCACCACGTCCTTTTTGAAATACATATCCCGGGTCTCCGAAAAATAATAGCCTATTTTGCTGGTGAGCTTGTTTTCGGCATCGGTGATATTGCCGCCCGTATTATAAAAAGCCTCCCTTTTGTTGAAATCGTAATCGAGTTGCTCGGTGAGGAGGGTCATTTTTCGGTCGGTCATCCGCACTTTTTCGCGGATCACGGCATATTTGGTCATGCCGTTGTAGTCCAATAGGTTGCCATACAGGTTTACCGTATCGTGCTGGTTGATGTGCACATTGCCAAAAGCGTTCAATACATCGCGCGCTACGTACAGGATGGCGCTGTCACAGGCCATGGTCACATCGTTTTGCCGGAACAGTACATTTCCCTTCAGCTTTTGTACATCTTCATTGTTGATGCGCATGGCATGGAGATCGTTGGCATGTACGATTTCGATGCGGCCACCCGGCTGGGCGAAGGAATGGATGGGAAATCCGATGAGCAGGAATAAGATAACAAGCCCAAAGGAGGATGTCCACCCAAAGATCTTTGCAGGTAGCGTTGTATGGGTTTCATAGCCAATGGCTTGTTTTTTATCTATCATATTGCGTCTTAGATCAAAGGGCTATACCCTTTGCTGGGATATTGCGCCCCGCTGGGGCTGTTTGCTATTCGTGTTTCACGTCCCATATGATTGTCTTTATCAATAATCGAGCCTTTCTATTTCGGCCATGGGGTGAAAGAACCATATCTTTTTGGTTTCCAGGTCAATGCAGCGGTATCTCTTCCGCACTTTTTCTTCTTTTCTGAACACCATGCCGTTTCTCCATTTAAACACCGCTCCCAAGGGCAATGCCTCCAACAGCTTGGCTTCATGGCCACCGGGACTGTATTTTTTCAGGGCCTGAAACAGTTTTACGTCCGAGCAACTGGATGCCGTAGGGCCGTTGATATGTTCCAACAGGCTCAGGTACACATCCGTGGGCAGGTATTGCTTGGTGATAAAGGGCGCGAGGATATGGGCATAGATATCCTTCCATTCTTGCCCATGGGGTTTTACCAGGTTTTTATGCTTTTCAAATGCGTACATATGGGCTATTTCATGCACAAAGGTCACCAGGAAGGCATAAGGGTTGAGGTCGTTGTTGATGGTGATCTGGTGCAGGAACTTTTTGCCGCGCAGGGGTCGGTAGTCCCCGAATTTGCTCAACCGGGGTGGGGTCACTTTGATCAATACCGAATGGCCATCCAATATTTCAGGGAAATGCTCGGTGGTGCCGGCCGGTAAAAAACGGTCGAGCGCAGTGTATATGTTATTTGAGGGTTGGAGATTGCTTGCCATGATGAACCCTGCAAATTTCGTAAAAAGGAAGAAGAAATAACCCAACTTTAGAGTAACTATATCCAAATACACGCAAATCCTGCTCGAACTTTTATCAAGATACGCTTGTTCCAAGAGTACTTTATTATCTTTGCACTTGGGCAAAGTATATTTATTGATCAAATCTAATGCAATGAAAGAAAGAGTTCCGGGAACAATTACTAAAATTGGTGGAGTTAGGCAGGAGTCTGTAGTTGAAAAGGGTGAAACTTATTACCACTTCGACAGGCTTATCGAGGCCTATAATAAAGGAGTTGATGAAGGCGAGCAAAAATATGTAAAGACCGCTGATGCTTTGTTTCAAAGAAATTTACGAGATGCTTCAAAAGCGATAAACATTCTAGATCGTGATTTTATAGAAAGAGGCTTGGATATACTTAAAGCATATTTACAAATAGCCTCTAGAGATAAGTTCTTTTTTTTAGTAGGAGTAAGCGAAGAAAATTACCTACATGACTCTTTTTATACCGTGTATGATAAGGTATATCATTTGGAGAAGGAATACAATAATGATTCTCTGCAACTACATTTTGCATTCATGCCAGTGACCAGTGATTTTTGTGAAGAGATTGTTTTATCCGATGGTTTTTTTGAATTGGAAAAATCCGAATAGATGAGTTTACAACATGCTCAACACAACCATGCTCTGTGCCAAATAATTGAAGCAAATGGAGGGTATAATGATTGGGTATGCACTACTGCGTTTTACGCAGCTATGCACTATGTTTATGCTAAAATATTTCCCTTAACTAAACCTACAATTATTTATCTTGACTTCAATCATTATTACAGAGAAAAACACTCTCGAAAAGATTTATCAAAACATGAAGCCACTGTTTCTTTGGTATCGGCTGAATTATATCCAATACATGGGAAGTATCGTCATTTGATGAATACCTCATTTACTGCTAGATATTTTAAATACAATATTCAGGACGCTGTTAAAAACCAAGCCCTTGAAAATTTAAGGGATATTGAAGCAGTCTGTAATCCATAACCTGTAAAATAATGCCTTAATAATCTACAACTAACATCCAAAAAGGATTATTTTAAGAAGCGCACCTAAGAAAACTCAAAACTGAAATCATCCATTCCCAGTACATATTTTACCCTTTGGTTCATAGGTATGATCGCTCCCTTTTGGTGATCAAAACATACGGGCCGCCGCGGGGAGCAATTGGTAGATCATGAGGCTAAGCAGGTAGGCCGTGCCACTCATATAGCCCAGTTGTATGAGGGTCCATTTCCAGGATGCCGTCTCTTTGTAAGTGACCGCCAAGGTGCTCATACACTGCATGGCAAAGGCATAAAACACCAGCAACGACAAAATAGTGGCCAAGGAATACACCTTTCTGCCAGTGGCCGGGTCGCGCGATTTCATCATGTTGCTCTGCAGCTGGTTGAAATCAGATCCTTCACCCTCCAGTCCATACAGGGTGGATATAGTGCCCACAAACACTTCACGCGCTGCAAACGAGGTGACAATCGCAATCCCGATTTTCCAATCGAAACCCAAGGGGCGGATGGCGGGTTCAATGGCCTTGCCCAGTTGCCCGGCAAAAGAGCTCTGTAGCTTATCGGTTTTTTCCGCCAGGGCCAGGCTATGTTTTTCGGCATCATTGGCAGGGTGGATGGCCGCATATTTGGCTTCCACTTTACTGAAGGCACCGGGTGGACCGTAGGATGCCAAGAACCAAAGGATAATGGATATCGCGATGATGATCTTCCCGGCTTCGAACAGAAAGGTCTTTACTTTTTTGACGACCGTGATCCAGACGGTATTCACATCAGGGAACCGATATACAGGCAGTTCCAGGATAAAATACTGTTTTACCTTGCTCTTGATCACTAATTTGAAAATGGTAGCTGCCCCAATGGCCGCTAAGAAACCCAACAGATACAACCCCATAAGCGCAAGACCCTGCAGGTTGATGAACCAAAGTACAGGACGCTGCGGTACCGCCATGCCTACGAGCAGGATATACACGGGTAACCGTGCCGAACAGCTCATAAGCGGGGTAACGAGTATGGTGATGAGCCTGGCTTTTTTATTTTCGATATTTCGGGTGGCCATGATGGCAGGCACCGCACATGCAGTGCCGCTGATGAGGGGGATCACTGATTTGCCGTTGAGCCCAAACCGTCGCATGGTCCGGTCCATCAAAAAGGCAACCCTGGCCAGATATCCCGTATCTTCCATAATGGCAATGAACATTGACAGGAACGCTATTTGCGGGATAAAAACCAAGATCCCGCTGAGGCCGGGCAAGACCCCATTACACACCAAGTCATTGAGCGCACCGCCGGGGATAGCTTTTTGCAACTGGTCGGAAAGCCAGTTGAAGCTCTGTATAATAAGGTGCATGGGATAGCCAGCCAAGCTGAAAATGCACTGAAAAATGAGGAACACCACCCCAAAAAAGATGATATAGCCCCAAAACGAATGTGTAAGCACTGCATCTATCTTTTCTTGCCTCCTTTTGAAGGCCGTGGTATCGGCCTCTTTCACGCAAGTGGCCAATATGGCGCTGATCTGCTTATATCTATACAGTAGATCATCCCTTTGGCGGGTGCCAGAATCGAACAGGTTATAGCTCCTGAATTTATCCATGGCAGCTTTATGGGCAGGCAATACGGTTTTTCCTGTCGCACCGTGATGCAGGGTAAGTTCGGCTTGGTAGTGGGTCTGGGCACCAAGCGCGGATTTCAGTTCGTTCAGCCCCTCGGTGTTCAACCGGTCTTCAGGGATAAATGAAATTGAAGGTATTTTGCCCCCTTTGCTTATCTGGGCTATTACGTTTTCTATGCCGATCTTTTTCCTTGCATTCAGTGGCACCACGGGCAGGCCAAGTTTTTCTGAAAGGCATTCGATATTGATGTCAATGCCCTTGGCTTTTGCCTGGTCTATCATGTTCAGGGCCAGGATCACGGGCATTTTCAGGTCTATGAGCTGGGTGAGAAGTACCAGGTTCCGCTTCAGGTTCGAGGCATCTGCGATGAACAGTACCAAGTCTGGTTTTTGCGGATGTGCCGGGTCAAGCAACAGTTTAAAAGGGATGGCTTCGTCCAGGGATTTGGGGAACAGGCTGTAAGACCCCGGTAGGTCAGTGATTTCCGCCACGGTATCGGCATCTATCCTGAATCTGCCGGTGCTTTTTTCGATGGTGACACCCGGAAAGTTGCCCACCTTTTGTTTGAGCCCCGTCAACGCATTGAACAGGGTTGACTTGCCCGTGTTCGGGTTCCCTACCAATGCGATGCTGATGGTTTTGCTCACTGCCCTATCTTTTTAACCCTGATGGTACGTGCTTCTGATTTGCGGAGGGAGATGAGGTTGCCGGAAACTTCCACGGCAATCGGGTCCCGGAAGGGCGCAGACATCCGCACCATTACTATTTCGCCCGGTAGGCAGCCCATTTCTATGAGTTTGATGCAAATATTGGTATCGCAAATCTCTTCGACAATTGCGCTTTCGCCATTTTTCAACTCATCCAGAAACATGAGGCCGACCCGCTCCTTATTTAGATTCATTCTAAATACAAAGTTACAAAAAATATTTACTTTTGTACAGAACCCGTTTTGGTACCTCTTTCATCTTTAAAATCCATATCCAGTGATCCCCGAGAAGTTCAAAAAATACGTATTCCTGGTCCCTGCTGTGTTCTTGTTTATCTATACAGCCTCGAGGGCCTATTTGTTATCCTTTACTATTGACGAGGCCACCACCTACCTCAATTTTTGCCTGGGAAGCTATCATGATATTTTTCACCCGGCCTGGACGGATGCCAACAACCATGTGCTGAACAGTGTGCTCATGAAGTTTTTCAGCTCCTTGCTGCCTGTCTCAGAATTTACGTTGCGCCTTCCCAGCCTGTTGGCCCATGTGGTATTCCTGGTTTTTACCTGGCTGTTGCTCAAGGACATCAAAAACGAGAGGTTGCGGATGGCCATGTACCTGCTCATTAACCTCAATCCCTTCCTGCTCGATTTTTTCTCCATGGCCCGGGGCTATGCGCTGAGTTGGGCCTGTATGGCCGCAAGCTTGTATTGCCTGAAATGCTTTCTGGAAAATCAGAACCGTAAAGCCATTAATATCGGCTTGGGCATATTGCTCGCCGCGCTGGCTGTGTTGGCAAATTTTGCCATGTTGAGTTTTTATATAGTGCTCAATGTCTTTTGTGCCTTTGCGGCCATGTACAATGCGCTTGTTTACCAGAAAAAGACCTTACGACTCAACTGGATATGGGTATGGCTTTTTAGTATAGTCATCATCGGCTGGCCCTTGGTCAACTATACCCTGGAAACGCTTGCCGCCACACAAAATCCCGTTGCTTTGGTGCCTGTGGAAAAGGGAGCATTTTGGGGGGATTTCATGACGGGCATGGCCAAAGTATCAGATTATGGTGTTTCTTATCCTGATTTTTATTATACCATTATTAAGGGAATCTTTCTTGCCGCTATTATTGGGTGCTTTGTTTTCATTTTGAGCGGCATATCCATAAAGAAGCGGTTGTCTGATGCTTATGTTTCCCTTCAGGTACGTATTGTTTCAGGGGCGAGGCCCGGATATGTGTTCTTTATCGCTTTGTTTTTTGTGTTCTCGTTGATATTGGTTGCCTCGGTCATGAAATATTATGTGCAGGGTGCGCAATTTGTCTTTGACAGGACCACGCTTTTCATGATTGTCGCGTGGCTGATCTTGCTTGCCTATGTACTGAGCGTGATCAAGAACACCTATGTGGTGCGGGCAGTGGCATTTGTGATTTTGGCATTCAGCTTGGTTCGTTTTGCCATGGCATTAAACATATCGTATTCGATAGATTGGAAAATGAATGCCAACGTGAAACAAATGATGCTGGATCTGGGCAATCAGCAGGCGCAGCCACCTTATAAGGATAAAGACAATATCCTGCAAACCAAGTGGGAATACGCTTCGGCATGCCAGTTTTATAAAAAAATACTGCATTATGACAGATTAAAAGTATTGGAGCGTGACAAAGACATAGATGCTCCCGCAGATTTTTACTATTATACGGATTCATCAGCCGACAAGTTTAAAAACCAGGATGTTGAAGCCGTGAAAAAATACCCGGACAGTAAAACAGTTTTGCTCAAAAATGAAAAAACAAGGACTTCCACGGTGGTTTTCCATAAATCGATAAATATGTATGACAGCATCAGCAAAAACCCTTCTTTGCTGGAGGCAAGCGCATTGACCACGATGGAGGGTGTGAAATGTGTGAAATTGCAAAAAGGGAAATACGCGGTAAATGCCATATTTAATGTAAAAACATGCAAATGTGCCCAAGGAGTGAGCGTGCATGCCGAGGCCAAGGTGTTTTTCCCTGCAGGGCACAAGATCGGTGATCTTTCTATCGCTGAATATGATAATGACGGGAAAGTATTGGAATGGCATTCCCTTCAGTTCTCCAAAGATCCCACTCCTGGCAGCGGTTGGGTAACCATCCCTTATGAAGTGGATTTCAACACCATCAATCCCAATGCGGCGGTCATCAAAGCCTTTGTTTGGAACACCGGGGATGCCGATTTCTACGTGGCCGATATGGTGACGGAGATGAAGGAGCTGTAAGATGATTTTTTATCTCAGCAATACGTTCCTTACTGGTGCGTGGTTGGCAGGGAGGCTAAATGGATTTCTCGCCGGGGGTGGTGCGGGTTTTGAGTTTGGTCGATGGTGGCGGCTCGAAAGAGCCTCCTTTAACGAGCTTAATGCAAGTATTGGGTCTAGGGGAATGGATTTGGCTCATTTGCTGTACAAAAACATCAATGAATGACCCTTCCCTTACGGCTTTTTCGACCCGAGGCACGAGGGGAGAAATCTGTTTTGGGCTGTTGGCTTAAAGCAGAACCGAAAAAATAAAAGCTGTACTTTCCTACTGCTTGGACGCAAGTGTAGTGTGTGACGATGCGTTCAAAGAAAATTACCTTGAAGGAAACCCACCTATTGAAATATTTGTTAACTTAGCGGGATTAATTTCACAACATTTGGTTAAGGTTTACGATAAGGTAGTTTTATATATATTAGGTGTCTTCTTTTTCTTAGGCCCGGCACAGAAATCTGCAGCACAGTGCGGCAGTGTAGATTTCACGGCGAGCGCAAGGAAAGGATGTATCCCCTTTTATGTGAAGTTCAATGCTTTGGGCACTTCCACAGCAGCAGGAACCTCATTTAAATGGAACCTCGGGGGTGGGAGCTTCAATGGGAACGATACCGCTTCCAAGATTTATTTCGTGGCAGGCCAGTATAAAATAACGATGGAGGCTGATTTGTCCAGTGGCGGCTCTCCCTGCGTGGTGACCAAGGATACGTTTATCACTGTATTGCCTACTCCAGTCCCGGATATTATCTTGTCCTCCGGTGTAAATGTTTGCAACCGATCCTTACCCGTCACCCTTATAGATACCACCCCTGGTGTGGAAACACATCGCGAATGGATTGTTGATGGCAATTCTTTCACCAATACGGCTACCAACAAGCATTTGAGCTATTATTTTGCGAGCCCCGGGACAATAAATGTAAGCTTGAATGTCACCAATAATTATGGATGTTCGGGCCTTACCAGCGAAAACGTGAATGTGTACGATTCCATCCCCTTGGATATGTGCGTCAACGTAACCGTTTCCACCACTGCGAATAAGCCGGTTACTGCCCGGTTTTCGGCGGCGGTACCCAATACTTTTCCCAGGACCATTGTTTATTACAATTGGTCTTTCCCAGGTGGGACGATAACCACTACCGGAGGATCTTCCATTACTGAAACTGTGGCCTCGCCCAATCCTCCACTTACAGTCACGTATCCTGACCTCACTAAAAAATATGATGTCTGTCTCACCATTGTCATGGACGATGGGTGCAATTATACGATCTGTCGCAAAGGGTTCATCAGTCCCTTTATCACCCCTACTTTCCAGACAAAATGCGCGGGACAACAGTATGGGGTGAACACCGACAAAAGTGATACTGGTCGGCATAACTATCAGTTTAATTTTCCACAAGGGATGGTGATGTTGCCCTTGGGCGATCCAGACCCCAAATCTTTGATCATATCCTATAATGCTGCAGGTACTTATGGGGCTGTCATCAAGTATCATTATAAAGGGTATGGTGGTTGCCAAATCAGTATCACTTATCCCAATTATGTTACCGTGATAGGCCCCAAGGCAAATTTTTCCTCTTTGGACAATCAGGTTTGTGGTATCGGTGATACCGTGCACCTAACCAACACTACTGATACCACGGGTGCCGGCAGAGTGAAATATACCTGGTATTTTTATGATTCGGTTGGTAAAAAACTACTGCCTACCAATAATAAACTCGGCCCTGCCTTCAACAGGGATACCTTCTATGTGGTGAAACAGACCGGAAAGATCAGTGTGGGCCTTGTGGCATCCAGTACCAATGGCTGTACCGATTCTGTGGTGCAGAATGCCTTTATCAGCGTCAACAGCCCCAAAGCCAACTTTGTGGTGAACCAACCTATTGGATGCTCCGGCAGCCAAATAGTGCTCACCGCCAAAACAAATCCTCCGGAGGGGCTGATCGTTAAATACAAGTATAATTGGACCATGCAGAGCGAGAGCAATGCAGGCGACCATGGCAGCGGGTCCTCCCTCATTACGCCCTATACACCCTCTGGATTGGGAAAATATGATGTGAGCCTCACGGTATCCAACGGGCACTGCAGCAGCGATACCACCAAGTATGCGGTGTTCCAGATCATCGGGGATAAGACCAATATCACGGCCAAGGACCATAGCGGCTGTGCCAACCCTGATTTTACCACTACGGTAAGCTTGGGTGCCGAACAAAAATACCCCAATGACCCCAGCAATCCACCCACCTATAAATGGTACACCGATCCTTGGAATGCATTGAACTGCGTATTTCAAGACAATACGGCCAAGAGCACCCAAGTCACCTTTGGGATGTCGGGCTGCTATAATATTTATTGTGACGTGACCACCTCGCTTGGCACGGATACCTGTAAACAAACCTATGCCTTGAAGGAAAACACCGCCATTTGTATCGGGGCGGGCCTAAGCTTCACCATACATCCGCGCAAATGCTTGGGCGATACGATCCCTGTTGACAACTACAGCGACCCTGCCGCTACCAATTTCAAGTGGACGATATCCCCGCCCAGCCTAGCCAAGATTATCCCTACCGACACGTCTAAAAACATCAGTGTCATATATTATGCCGATACCTGCTATACCTTGCAGCTCAATGGCCAAAAACTGGTCAGCGGCCAACCATGCTTAGATTCATCCATCGATAATTCGGTATGCTTGGTGGCTACCAAAGCAGATTTCACCACGAGTACGCCTACGTTCCACTGCGCCCCGGCCATCGGGAGGTTCAAGAATGCCTCTACCAATGCCACAAGTTATATTTGGCGGTTCGACGATGGAGATACCTTGTCGACCACCAGCGACAGCGTGGTGCATGTCTACCGGACCCTGAAAAAAGGAGAGTACAACATCAGCCTCACGGCGTTTTCTGCCAATGGGTGCAGCAATACCATTGTAAAAAACGATTTCATAGATGTGGTTGGGCCGGTGCCACATTTCACCTTGGACAAAAAAGTAGGCTGTGACAGCGTCACGGTGCACTTCAAGAACACCAGCAAAAACGTGAACAAGTTTTATTTTGAGTACGGCGACGGTGCTGCAACCATTGTGAATGGAGTGTTGCTCCCACATACCTATCACCTACAGGATCCCAACCTCGATTCCATTATCATTAACCCGATCTTGCTATCAGAGGACGATACCACATGCAAGGTGTTTTATGAGGATACCATAAAACTGTACAGAACCCCTTCGGATGTGTACATCAAGCCGGATACCGCATTTGGCTGTACCCCGCTCAAAGTACATTTTACCGCTGTGTCCCGTACGGCCAACAACTGGCGCTGGGATCTTGACAATGACGGTAAAGTGGATGACTCTACCCATAAGGTGGCTACGTTTACCTTCAAGACCCCAGGGAAATATGTGCCCAAGCTCATCGTACGCAACCATAAGCAATGCCCTTATACCGTGTATGGGGATACCATATATGTGATACCCAATTCAGTAGCTGGTTTTACCCCTTCGGTTCATAAGTTTTGTGGCAAGGCGGATATCGTGTACAAAAACACAACAAGCAATTACAAGACCTTTATTTTCGACTATGGGGACGGCTCACCGGTTGACCATAACGTGATTGCGAAACATACCTATTTCTTTGACCCAACCGTGGACAAAGGCGATTCTATTCAGTTTTTCCCAAAACTCATTTCTTTTAACGCGGCAGGTTGTTCAGATACCTTCCGCGATGTGCTCACTGCTTATGCCATGCCGGTTGCGGGTTTCAAATCCAGTGTGGTTTCTGGCTGCAGTCCACTCAAAGTCCATTTTACTGATACCAGTTCGTTCAGTTTCGGTACCGAGTGGGATTTTGACAATGATGGGGTGATTGATGCCTATGGCCGGGTAGCAGACCATGTGTTCAGCCCGGGCCTTTATACCGTGAAAATGCGTTCCATCTCTATTCACGGATGCGTGGATAGCCTGGTGAAGGTGAATATGATATTGGTGAACGCCCCTCCGATTGCCAACTTCAGCGTTTCAGATTCGGTGATCTGTTTCAAATCTGCCGTGCAACTGCACAATGAGACGTTCCCAGATGCCCATGTGGTGAAATGGACCTGGAAATTTGACGATCCTTTGGCCCCCTATACCACCAGTGCGCAGCGCGACCCGGTTTTCCGTTTTTATTCCATCGGCCAACACTATATTTCCCTCACTGCAGAAGACAACCTGGGCTGTACCGGCTTTATCAAAAAACTGGCCGTGCGTGTGGAAGACACCCTGCCACCACCCAATGTGAACATGGCCTACGTGACTGTGACAGATACCCATTCCGTGACGATAGTATGGAACAAAGACCATAACCCACTTTTCAAATCGTACCAGTTGAATGGATTGATTGGCGGGAAACATGCTGCCATTTATACCACTACGGATGTAAACGATACCAGCTATACCGAAACCGGCAACCATATAAACACGTCGGGGCTTACCTATTGCTACAGCCTGCAAACCATCAACAACTGTGGCCATATTTCCTTTGCCACGTTCCCGAGCTGTACGATCCTCCTCAATGAAACTGCTGCTGCAGGGCCTATAAACAATCTTGTTTGGAATACCTACCGCGGTTGGGTGCCAGCCAGATACCTGATATACCGAAAAGGAGATGATGGCAAATTCATCAAGATAGATTCTGTGGATGGGGGTACCCAAAAATACAGTGACAGCTTGCTCTGCGATGAAAACTACTGCTACTACGTGGTTGCCGTGAGGGATACCACGGGTGGAGGCCCAATGTATACCTCCATGAGCAACACCACCTGCCTGCACGCTGCCTATGTGCGCCAAACCAGGCCTGTGAACCTTCGATACGTAACGGATGTGAGAAATACCAATGTAAAACTGCTTTGGGATACCATACTTTATAAAAACCTGAGAGGGTACATCATATCCAAATACTCTACCACCCAGGGCTGGCAGTACAATTATGCATTTTCTGCACTCGATTCGTTCATTGATGGGAACGTGGACATCAATGACCAAAGCTATGATTACCTGGTACGGACCACGGACAAGTGTGGGTATGACGGGCCTACGGGCAACCTCGGGTCATCCATCCTCCTTTCCCAAAACATCGCCCATGACAAGGTGAACCTGAGCTGGAACGCCTACCACAACTGGCCAACCGGGGTGCTGGGCTATGCATTGCAGGTACAGCTACGTGACAAAAGCTTTAAAACGATAAAGACGCTTACGGATACGTTTTATACCGATGACTCTGTGTACAATACGATAGATACGGCCTATTGCTATCGCGTAATAGCCTATGAAAAAGGAGGCAGCGGCGATACAAGCACTTCCAACCGGACCTGTGCCATATTGCCTTCACGCGTGTTTGTGCCCAATGCATTTACCCCCAATGGGAACCATGTAAACGATGTATGGCAAATATCTTCGGTATCCCTGTACAATGTGATCGGCAAGAACGTGAAAACCTTTAGTGCCAGGGTGTTCAACCGCTGGGGCACTTTGGTCTTTGAAACCGATGACCTACACAAAGGGTGGGATGGTACTTTCCATGGTGCCATAGCCCCGATGGATGTGTATATCTACCTTATTGATGCGGAAAGCGTGGACGGCAAAACCATCCATTTGAAGGGGAACGTCACTTTGTTAAATTAAATACCCGATATGGGATAACATAGGAAAAAGTAATTATTTTGGCTAAGGGAAACAGGAAAATACTATTTGCCATTTTAGGGATCCTTGTTTTCGGGGCAGCCAAGATACCTGTGTGCCGTGCCCAGTGCAGCAATCTTGATTTTACAGCCACCTCCAACAATCCTATATCCAATACAAAAGGCTGTGCCCTCTTCGTAGTAAAGTTCACGGCTAAGGGCACTTCAACGGCTGCAGGCTCCATTTTCAGATGGAACCTCGGCGGTGGCTATGTGAACGGGGTAGATACCATAACAAAACCATTTACCACGCCAGGCAAGTACACCATTTCCATGCACGTCAAGTTTTCCAACGGGGATACCTGTACCGTGACCAAGGACACCTTTATTACCGTATTGCCGCCGTTGGTGCCCAAAATGTATGTGAGTTCTGGGGCAGAAGTCTGTGACCGGGCCACCACCTATACGGTATTCATAGACAGTACCATTGCCAATATCATATCCCGGGAGTGGATCATAGAAGGCACCAAATATTCTACAGCGCCGAATAAACAAATGGTTTATCGGTTCAACCATGAAGCCCCCCAGGTAGTGACCATGCAAGTGACCGATAAAAACGGTTGTACTTCAGTGGCAAAATCCTCTTTTCCGGTATATGATTCTATTCCTTTAGACATGTGCGCCACCTTTGATGTGGATGGGAAAACTACCCTTGGCCATTTTTCTGTATGGACCGGGCCATTGGGTTCGCGGGCCATCAAGAGTTATAAATGGACTTTCCCAGGCGGCACCCCATTTACCAATGACTCAGCCCAGCCCCATATACGCTACGCTTATAGTAGAACTGCGCGGCATGATGTGTATTGTACCATTACCATGAAAGACGGTTGCACCTATACGATCATCAGGCGTGCGTTTGTGGATAGATTTATTGATGATGGGTTCAAAAAGTTTTGTGTGAGCCAAGAGTTGGCAACCTTGTTCACAGCTACTACTGATGATGCTGGCAGGCTTGCCTGGGGAGTAAATTTTCCGGGAGCTACCGCGGTGATACCGGAACCTCTTGGAACGCTTAATCCGCATATGTGGATGGTTCACTACACTACGATGGGAAGTAAAAACGCTGTGTTGTCCTATGATTATAAGGGCTCAGGGTGCCGGATAACCGTAAACCTGAACGGATACGTTGTTTTTGCGGGGCCTTTGCCGGGCATGCAATCAGGGGACAACAGGATGTGCAACCCTTTTGATACGGTTCACCTATACAATATATCGGATACATCAGGCGCACCTGATGCCATATTCACTTGGTATATATTGGATTCAACGGGGGCGGTGCTAAAGAAAAGGGGCAAGTTGGGCCCCACCGCAAAAGAAGATACTTTTTACGTACCCGGCAAAGAAGGGATATTGTCTGTAAGATTGATAGGGACCAGTAAGATAACAGGTTGCGCGGATACTTTGACAAACAACGCCTATATTTCTGTGGCTACTCCCGGAATAAAAATTGTCTCCCCACCCTCTGTGCAATGTTTTGAAGCAGTGCATATCGAAAGCACGGCCAGCCCGCCTGATCGCACCAATTCATACCTCTATTCTTGGCGGTTGACCAATGTGAGCGATACTACAGACGTCTCGGCCCCAAAGGGCTCCAAACCGGATCTGAGCAAACTATTGTTGGGCGTGTACAATGCCATAGCCCAAGTGAATGAAGGCAAATGTTCTGCAGATACCACGAAGGATTCTCTGCTCACCGTAATCGGTGACAAAATGGCGTTTGCGCCCAAGGTGGCAGTAGGGTGCCTTGACCCTGTATTTGTGACTACCCTGAGCCCGATTTTTGAAAAATTTTATCCCAAAACCCCGCCCATATATAATTGGCATGTGGACAATGCAACCCGGCCCTATGTGAAATTCCTTACGCCTGGAGAAAGGACCACCGAGGCTATTTTTACCCGTTCCCAATGCTACGATATATATTTGGACATCATCACTATATTGGATAAGGACACCTGCAAGCAGACCATTGTAAGCCCAGGGGCCGTTTGTGTGGGCACGGGAAGCTATTTTGAGACACAACCGCTCCAATGCCCTGGTGATACCATTGCCGTAACAAACTATACCGATGATGATGTGAATAGTTATAGATGGCATATTGACCCATCGGATCAGGCCACCATTTTGCCGAACGATACATCCCGGGTCATCAGCATTGTTTTCAAAAAAGACACTTGTTACACGATTTCCCTCATAGCGTCCAAGATAATAAACGGATACAACTGCACGGATACCACCATCAAGACGGAATGCATGGCTGCCCCCGAGCCGATTTTTTACACCACCACGCCCAAGCTATACTGTGCCCCGGTAGCCGCAAGGTTTATACCATCTTCAAAAAACGCGACCCTGTACCTTTGGAATTTTGGGGATGGGGATAGCTTGCTCACTTCGAGTGACAGTGAAGTGTCCCATATTTATTTTAACCTGAGCAAAGGGGCTTATACCGTGTCCCTTACAGCCATGAATGATGCAGGCTGCAGGGTAACCAAATCCTTGACAAATGCCATTGACGTGAGCGGGCCGGTTCCCAGGTTCAAGGTCAATGGCCAGATAGGCTGCGACAGCCTTACCGTAACTTTCCAGAATACCAGCAAGAACGTATACAAATATGTCTTTTTTGATGACGATGGCTCGCCTCCCATCAATTCGGGGAGTTTGGGAAAACATACTTATGCCATACAGGACCCGAATTTGGATTCGGTGATGTATTACCCCACGTTGCAATCTTTGGACGATAGCACGTGCAATGTTTATTTTCAAGATACCATAGTGGTGTACCATACCCCGAAAAATGCGAAATTAAGGGAAGACCAAAATCTGGGCTGTGTCCCGCTCACGGTTAATTTTCAGGGTAGTTCTACCTATGCGAAAACATGGCACTGGGATTTTGACAATGATGGAAAGGTTGACAATGTCATAAACCAAAATCCTGCCTTTACCTATACTAAGCCAGGTACCTATATCCCCCAGTTGGACGCCAGTGTGGATGGTCATTGCGCAGTCAAAATATCGGGCAGTCCCATCGTAGTGACTCCCAATGCCAAAGCAGGTATTTTACCCATGCCCGGTCATGTTTGTGGACGGCAATTGGTACATTTCAAGAATACTTCGGTTAATTTCAAGACCTTTTTTATTGATTATGGGGATGGATCGCCGGTTGACAGCAATGTGTTGGTGGACCATAGCTATTTTTATGACCCTGCCCGTGACCATGGAGACTCGGTACGGTTTTTCCCAAAAATCATCGTATTCAATAATGCCAACTGCAGCGATACCTTCAAAACGGTGGTGACTGCCTATCGGATGCCGATAGCTGGGTTTAGTCCAGCCGCCGTGAGCGGCTGCAGCCCGATGTCCGACACGTTTAAGGATACCAGCAGGTATGGGTTTGCCACGGAATGGGACTATGACAACGATGGGCAGATAGATGGGTATGGCCAAATAGCCACACATGTTTTTTCGCCAGGGATATATACCGTGAAGATGCGATCCATAAGCCTGGAAGGGTGCGTGGATAGCGTGGTAAAGGTGAATCTGGTAACCGTAAATGACCCACCGAAGGTGGATTTCAAAGTGTCAGATTCGGATGTTTGCTATCGGACGGCGGTAGTTTTCAATAACCTTACCCAGCCTGTGGCCAATGTGGTGAAATGGACCTGGAATTTTCATGAGCCCGCTGATTCCAGCGATACCAGCAACATAAAAAATCCGGTGTATCCGTTCCTCACCAAAGGGTATCATACCATATCCTTACAGGCAATAGATAACAAAGGCTGTGCGGGAAGCCTACAAAAGAAGGTTGTTTATGTAGAAGACACCCTGCCCCCGCCGAATAGCAACCTGCTGTATGTGACTGTAAAGGACACGCATACGGTGGAAATAGCCTGGGCAAAAAACCGGATGAACAAGTTTGCCCGGTACCGGCTGAACCGGTTGACGGGCTCTTCGTTTGTGACCATTGACAGCCCAAATAACGTGGACGATACGGTTGCCACTATTTATGATCCTCAGATAAACACCTCATTGTCAAAATACTGCTACACCTTGCAAGGCGAAAACGCTTGTGGCAAAGTATCATTTGGCAGCTATTCGCATTGCACGATATTGCTGAAGGGTTATGCGCTCAGTGGCCCAAGGGATTCCCTGTCCTGGAGCTATTACTATGGCTGGGCACCTCGAGCTTATCGGATTTACCGGGCAGTTTCTGCCGGCCCATTGGTATTGCTCGATTCTGTGAAAGGGGATGTGCTGTCCTATACGGATACGGCACTCTGCGACGAAAATTATTGCTACTATGTACAAGCCGTGCAAGACAGCGGGACATATACATCGGCCAGCAACACGGTATGCATGAAGGCACTGTACGTGCACAATACCACTCCGGTAACGGTACGGTACGCCACCGTGATAGGCAACCGGGATCTCCAGTTGGCTTGGGACACATTGCCCAAAAAGGATTTTTCCCTGTACTCGATAGATAAATACAGCAAGGCATCTGGCTGGGTAAAAGGATATTATCAAACCAAAAGCAATAGCTTGGTGGACAAGCAAGTGGACGTGAACAACAGCAGCTATGCTTATGTGGTGAACAGTATAGACAAGTGCGGCTACCCTGGCCCATCGGGCAACCTGGGCACTTCCATATGGCTGACTGCCAAAATACAGAAAGACAACGTAGCCTTGGGCTGGAACGCCTACCATAACTGGGCCGCCGGAGTAAAAAACTATACCTTGCAGGTACAAACCAAGGATCATTCCTTCAAAACGATTGCCAGATTGAATGATACTTCCTATACCGATGACTCGGTGTACCGGACCATAGATACTGCCTATTGCTACCGGGTGGTGGCCTATGAAAACGGGTCGGGCAATGACAGCAGCGTTTCCAACCTCAGTTGCGCCATCCTGCCCTCGCGGATATTTATTCCCAATGCCTTCACCCCGGGGAATGGCGATTCGCTTAACGATGTTTGGATCGTTTCTGCCATATCCATATACAATGCCGTGGGTGGCCCGTTGAAAAATTTCCATTGCAGGGTCTTCAACCGTTGGGGAACCCTTGTTTTTGAATCAGATGACCTGAACAAAGGCTGGGACGGGAAATTCAAGAATGGATATGCTCCTATGGATGTGTATATATATATGTTGGATGCAGAGGGTATTGATGGCAGGGCCGTGCACTTGAAAGGCAACTTGACCATAGTGAAATAAGGGAGGAAATGACGAGAGGCGGGTAAGGAATGAAAATGAACAAAGTGGATGGGTTATATATGATGCGGGTACTCGCATTGGTTATCCTATTGGCCTTTGCCGGGGGGGGGCAATCTCGTGCGCAATGTACCGGGATTGATTTTAATGCAAGCAGAACGAAAGGATGTGCACTGTTGGCTGTTTCTTTTTCGGCCACGGGGGCAGGCGCAGGCGCGACCTATGATTGGGACCTTGGCAGCGGATTGCTCAAAGGCAAGAAAGATACCATTACCGCAGCCTATTCCACGGCCGGGAAGTATACCATTATCATGGTGGCCCACCTCGCTGGGGGCGGCACCTGTACGGTACAAAAAGACACCTTTATCACGGTTTTGCCACAACCCGTTCCAGTAATGAAGGTATATCCCGGTACCACCATTTGCGATATTGCCAGGCAGGTGACTTTTATTGACAGTACCGCCAATATCCTTTCCCGGCAGTGGGTTATCGAGTCCAGTTCATTCACTTCCCAGAAAGTAAATTATCATTTTTTTAACGCGGCCAGGCAGGATATTACCCTCAAGGTCACGGACAAAAACGGATGTACAAACATTATCACCAATTCCGTTTTTATCAACGATACAGTCCCAGTGGATTTCTGCGCCAATATTAATATAGCTGATATCAATACTGTGACGGCTGTTTTTTCACCAGATGTAGGCACTGTGGCAAATCGTACCATCGTGGGGTACCTTTGGTCGTTCCCAGGGGGCACACCCAGCTCGTATTCTGGCAAGACGCCCCCAAAAATCAGTTATCCGAGTGCTACAAAAACCTATGCAGTAAGCCTAACCATTGTGATGAAGGACGGCTGTACCTACACCCAGACGCGTAGTCAGTTCATCAGCCCGTACATATCGCCTCAGTTTATAAGTCAATGCATCAGCAAGGGATTGGTGGTGAGTGGATTGGGGACGGGTGGTCGAACCAATTTCCAATTCAGTTATCCCGGGGCATATACTGCCTCTCCCTTGCCAAATTCTGACAATATGTACGCAGTCACGTATCTTACTCCTGGCGACTATGGGATGTCAATCAGTTATGACTACGCAAGCACCTTAAAACCTTCCGGCTATAGTTGCCAAACCACCGCCACCTATTCCAAATACATTACGTTGGTGGGCCCCAAAGCATCTTTCACTTCGCATGACAACCAATTGTGCTATATATCTGATACGGTACATTTTATCAATACTACCGTTGCTGCTGGGGCTACGGGCATAAAATATACCTGGTACCTGATAGATGTAGCCACCAACGCTACCCTTGTCATGGGGCCTACTTCCACGCTTGATACCTTTTTTATCCCCCACGGCACATCATCCTACAACGTGGCCCTGGTGGCAAAAAGCAAAAACGGCTGTACCGATTCCACGTTTTCAAAGGCTTTTATCACGGTAGCTTCTCCTACGGCTGATTTCAAACTTGGCAATACATCCACATGTTTTAATGGAGACCCTGTGACCCTGGAAGCCAAGCCTACCCCGCCAGAACAACCAGGCGTTTCCAACTATAAATATTATTGGCGCATCATCAGTGAAGCAGATACCTTCAACCAAACCCCTGCCTATACCGATGTGGTTTTCTTCTCACCTCCGCTCATAGGCAAGTACGATGTATATCTTTCTGTTTCCAATTCCCATTGTAGTGGTTCAATATTAAAAAAGGCAGCATTCAATGTACTGGGGGATAAATCGAGTATCATATTGGATGATAGTTTGGGCTGCCTGAACCCCGACTTCAGGACCAAGGCACACGTGGGTCCAGAGTCCATCTATCCACCAAACCTGAACATAAAACCCTCATATTATTGGCATGCAAGCTCCAATGATGCCAATCCGGTCACCTTCTCAGATCCTACCGCCAGTACTACGGAAGTGGTGGCCACCAGCCCCGGATGCCATGATATATTGCTTGATATCACCATATTTACGGGGACTGATACCTGTACCGTAACCTATAAGAACACATTATGTGCGGGGGTTCCAATATCCTTTGACATTGATCTGTTTAAGCAAGACCAAACCCCAGCCCTCCCGTGGAAATGTGCCGGTGATACAGTGAACGTGAACAATACCACCGATCCCAGGGCACTGTCTTACAAGTGGAGCATTACGCCAAAGGGGCTTGCTGTTATTTTGCCCAACGATACCGCCCGGAACATCAAGATCGTATTTAAAGCGGATACCTGCTACAACGTTCAGCTTTGGGCCAATCTCTCTCGCAACGGGGTGATTTGTTCAGACTCACTCGTAACACCCGTTTGCCTTCTCGGTCCCAAACCTGATTTTTATTCCATCACCCCTACATTTTATTGTGCGCCTGCCATTTGCAAATTTGTGAACACCAGTGTGAAAAAGCAGCACACCTTGGTAAACCCAGACAATGGTGCAGATCTTATGACCCAATTGTATTTCTGGGATTTTGGGGATGGCACCTCGCTCCTCACCAATAACGACACCGTTATTTCTCATGTGTACCTAAGCCAGCAAAAGAGCTCTTATGATGTGACGCTCACGGCATTTGATACCAATTTTACAGGACATCCTGCCTGCAGCAATACGATCACGAAGAAAAGCACCATTACCGTTACCGGGCCGGTCCCAAAATTCGACATGAGCGCCCGGAATGGCTGCGACTCGTTGCTGGTCACCTTCAAAAACACAAGCTTGCATTCTAAAAAGTCATATTTTTTTGATGGAGATGGGGGAGGGGCTGATTCGCTTATCAGCACCTCGCATTGGTATAAGATACAAGACCCGGACAAGGATTCCATTATCTTTTACCCCACGCTTTTGTCAGAGGATGATACCGCTTGCCGGATATTTTTCAGGGATTCGATAAAGATATTCCGGACCCCCAAAGACTTGAAGATAACCACTGACAAAACGGTGGGATGTTTACCGTTCACCGTTCATTTTAATCCGATATCACGCGCGGCAACCAGTTGGAAATGGGACCTGAACAACGATGGAAAAATAGATGATTCCACAAAAACGCCTTTTTATACCTATTCCATATCCGGTTTTTACCGTGCCCGGCTCATGGTCACCAACCATGGCTATTGCCCGGTGACCCGGTTCAGCGATACCTTGCAAGCAGCCCCCAATGCCAGTGCTTCGTTCTCTATCTCCACAAAAAACATATGTGGAAGCAAACAAGTGAAATTCACCAATACATCCAAAGGGTACAAGAACTTTGTGTTTGACTATGGGGATGGCAGCCCAATGGACAGTGATAATATAGCCACGCATTTGTATGCTTTCGATCCGGCAAAGGCCATTGGGGATTCATTGGTGTTCCATCCTATGATAAATGCATATAATGCAGCCGGTTGCAGCAATATACACATGGATACGATCGTGGTTTATCCTGCGCCCCAAGCAGGGTACCAGGTTTCTGCCATCAATGGCTGTGCCCCGTTCTTGGTGAACTTTAGGGATACCAGCCGTTACGGTTTTGGGGCCGAGTGGGATTTTGACGATGATGGCAATGTTGATGCATATGGGAAATCGGTCACGCATGTTTTTCCATCGGGTGTGTATTCGGTAAACCTTAGGAGCTTTACCGCCAAGGGTTGTGTGGATACGCTGCTCAAAACGAACCTGATAAGAGTGAACCAACCGCCTGTAGCTGATTTTCGAGTGCGAGATTCAGCGATATGCTTTCAGGATACGGCCCATTTCATCAACCTTACCCAGCCATCTGCTTCGGTAGTAGCATGGCTTTGGAAATTCAATGATCCGGCATCCGCAAATGATACCAGTACCTCATTAAACCCTGCCTATGTTTTTCATTCTAAAGGGTTACACAGCATCACCCTTATGGCTGTGGACGATAAAGGCTGTACAGATACCATGACCAAGAAAGCCATATATGTACAAGACACCCTTCCCCCTGCCAATACTGGTCTGGAATCCGTATCAGTGAAAGATACCCATAGCGTGGTGATAACCTGGCAACCAAGCAAAGTACCCCTTTTCAAACAATACATACTGGAACAATGGGTAAATGGGATACCTATGGGAATAGACACGATAAGTACAACCCAAGACACCGTTGCCAATGTAGTAAACCCTGCCATCAATACATCCATTGCTTCGTATTGCTATTCGCTACGGACAATGAATACCTGCGGAAGGGTTTCTGCAATTGGAGCAAGCCATTGTACCATATTGCTTACGGGCAGTGCAGACATTGGGCCGGTGAATACCCTTTCTTGGTCACCCTATATCGGCTGGCGGCCTAATAGGTATGTTATATATCGCGAGGGCAACAACGGCAACCTTGTCCGCTTGGATTCTGTGGACGGAAGCATAAATGGCTATAAAGACACTTCGCTGTGCAACGAGAAATACTGTTATTTTATAGAAGCCATAAATGATTCGCTGCATGTGGGTTCCATGAGCAACCGGATATGCCTGCAGGCGCAATACAATTTACAATCCCGCCCGGTGAAGCTCCGGTATGCCACGGTAATCAACAACAATTCCATAAACTTATCATGGGACACAATCTATTATCCCAGGTTGGCCGTATATGCACTGGACCGGTACTCGAAAACCACTGGATGGATAAAAAACGATACGACGGTGGTAGGCAATACATTTAATGATACCCGTGTGGATGTAAACAACGAATCTTATACCTACCAGGTGAGGACCCTGGACAAGTGCGGCTATTATGGGCCATTTGGCAACCCAGGCACGTCTATCCTGCTCAGCCAGAACATAGAAAATGATAAAGTGTCCTTGAAATGGAATGCCTACAAGCTTTGGCCAGCCGGGGTAAAAAATTATGCGCTGCAGATCCAGGCAAAAAACAGGAAGTACCAGACCATAAAAATACTGGTGGATACCTTTTTTACCGATGATTCTGTCTACAATGCGATAGATACAGCCTATTGCTATAGGATAGTGGCTCACGAAAACGGGCCTGACAGCAGCGTTTCCAACCTTACCTGTGCGGTATTGCCTTCCAGGATATTTGTTCCAAATGCATTTACGCCGGGCAACAAAGATTCTGTGAATGATGTTTGGATCGTATCGTCAGTGGGCATTAGGAATGCTGTTGGAAGTGAGTTGACGGAATTCCATGTCCGAGTTTTCAACCGTTGGGGAATGCTTGTGTTTGAAAGTTTTGACTTGCACCATGGATGGGACGGAACTTTCCGGGGAATGGGAGCTCTCCTAGGCGTATATATTTATATGATTGATGCACAAGGAGTTGATGGAAAGAACATCCATCTGAAAGGAAATGTAACTCTAATAAAATAGCACAATGCGTATTTCTACGTAACACTATAATAACAATTAACCATGAAATTTGTTATCTGAAAAGGGGGGGTGCGTAAGCTATCAATACAAACCCTGAATATAAGAATGATGAAAGTGAAACGATTGAAAGTGTGTACAAGCCGTGTAACGGTATTATGTGTTTTTTTGTTTTTTAATCTCTTTTGTGGCATAGGCACCCTTTGGGCCCAATGTCCCGGAGAAGATGTAGTGGCCAGTTCCAGTGGCAATTGCCTGCCTGCCCTGGTCCGCTTTGTGGCTACGCCAGCCGCACCCAACGGATCCATATATTACTGGGGCCTAGGTGACGGGAACGGTCAGATACTGGGCGGTGATACCTTTTATCACCAATACACCTTGCCCGGAAATTATGGAATAACCCTTACCATTAAAAAGGCTGACAGTTCCAAATGCGTTGTCACCAAGCCAGCAGGTTTTTTAACATTCAATTCGGCCACCCATTTGGGGTTTTATGCAGATCAAACCGTGGTTTGCACCATCCCGGCACCCGTGGGCTTGCATGATACCACGGGGAACATATCGAGCAGGGATTGGTATGTGGATGGGGCATTGTTGCCCGACCATGGGGCGGATATACAGGATACGTTTTTAACACCGGGGTCGAAGACAATTACATTGGCCGTGACCAACAATTCAGGTTGTATTCAGGTAGTCGAAAAAAAGGACTATATCATTGTACCTAAAAGCTTTAACGTCAATTTCTGTAGCGTACTTACCGAAAACATCACCCATGACCAGATCACTGCCAGGTTCAAGGTCGGGTTTGATACCACCGGGTTCAATGTGAGCGAAATAGATTGGTCATTTCCCGGGGGCAGTCCGTCTTCTTATACAGGGTATAGCCCACCATCGGTCTTATATACCAACCTGGCGACAGTCAATGATGTAACCCTCACGGTAAAAACGTCAACTGGGTGCGTGAACACTTTTGTCAAACGGGGGCTAATAAGCAAGTACTATTCCATAGCCCATGCAAACATTTGTGCAAACGATATTGGGGATGCGAAATTTGCGGCTGGCTTTCAACCGTTTCGTAACAGTGAATTTATTTTTGCCAAAGCAAATGTCCCTTTTAGCTGGAGTTCAGTAAAACCCGATAATTTCTTCAAGTTTTTCCAATTCGGAACCATAAATATGCTTTTGGGTATAGGTTATACCAATAGTGCCTGTGTAGATACCTTGGTTGTACCTTCCATGTTCACGGTTTTGCCTCCCTTGGCTTCTTTCAATTCAGCAGATAACAACCAATGTACGGCCCCAGACAAGGTTCATTTCCATGTATTGAACAACGTTGCGGGCAATTCCTATACTTGGGAGTTTTTTGACAGTGCCATGAGACAACTCAACGGGTCGCCCTTAGGCCCAATGACGGCCACGGATACGGCTTTTATATTCAATAACGGCACTTACAGCGTTAGGCTTAAAGTTACCAATTCAAATGGATGTATAGATTCGGCCACAGCCACCAATTATGTCAGGATTGGTTTGCCGGATGCGAATGTGAAGATAAAACCTGATACCATCTGTGCAGGACAGGCCGTAAATGGCCTCAACCTCACAAAATTGGTAGATGATGCAAACAATCCTTTGAGATATGACTGGACATTTACCAATACCGTGAATCCGGGCATCCAATATGAAACCGGGCAACGCAATGACAACCAGGTGATCTACTATCCGGGTATTTATGACCTGAGCTATTCCATATCCAGTACAGCAAAATGCACCGCTTTCAAAAACATCAGCAAAGCCTTGTATGTCAATGGTGTTTCTGCTGCCATAAAAGTATCAGGGGCTGATGGCTGTACACCACTCAAGAAAACCCTGTCCACAATAATCAATGCCAATGTGCCAGCCAATGCAACGTTGACTTATTCTTGGGATGTGCAGCCCGTTGCCGATGTGACGATCCTGAACCCGACCAGTGCCACTACAGATATTATTGTCACCAGGCAAGGTTGTTATAGTGCCACCCTTACTATCAAAAGTTCTGC
>Ga0206900_1071_pt1 | contig 28073 bp, 26 predicted proteins | sample Alteio_BWOrgHeat_46_FD_153235 | JGI IMG/M metagenome (GOLD analysis project Ga0206900, IMG submission 153235) | Enriched cells from forest soil in Barre Woods Harvard Forest LTER site, Petersham, Massachusetts, United States -... | ecosystem: Environmental > Terrestrial > Soil > Temperate forest >... | reverse complement strand
AACAACGCCATCGCATCCGGTACCGTGGATGCTTTTATCGCTAAGTTCTCTGCAAGCGGTGCCCTAAACTGGAGTACAGAATATGGGGGTGATTATGGCACATTTGGCCAAGGGATCATCGTTGACAATACTGGATATCCATTGGTCACTGGTTCTACATTGAGCCCAACGGACATCGCAAGTCCAGGTGCCATACAAAAAGACAATGACGGCGGAAGCGATGCATTCCTCGTGAAATTTTCACCAAATGGTACCCGTGCGTGGGGTACTTATATGGGTGGTGATGACAATGATGTAGCATTGGGGATAGCTTTTGTGGCCCCACGAACGGTTTATATAGGCGGCTATTCATCAAGCACTTCCGGTTTGGCTACCAAGGGAGCCTTCCAAACCAGTATGGGCGGCAAAACGGATGCATTCCTGGCTAAAATGAATGTTGATTTTGGCAATGATGCAGGGATTGATTTTATAAGTGCCAATGCCAAATCCGTATGTTCAGGAAAACAGGCCTTGAAATTGAACTTGCATAATTTCGGCAACAACATGTTGGACTCTGTAATGATTGCAGTGGATGTAAATAGCAAAAGGCAAGTGAATTATGAATGGAAAGGCAAGCTTGGCAACAATGGGGATGACAGTGTAATCCTTTCGAATATATTGTTTTCAGCGGGGAACGATACGGTCACTGTATGGACACAATCTCCCAATGGTGGCTTGGATTCCGTACCGGCAAATGATAGTGCTATGGTTATATTCAATGTCGTGCCTGGAATAACTGCCAATGCCGGCGGAAACAAAACCATGTGTAATGGATTGAATGTTGGCTTGGGTACTACGGCAGTAAGCGGGCTTAGCTATAGTTGGACCTCTCTGCCAGCCGGGTACACCTCTTCACAAAGCGACCCAATTGTGAACCCTAAAACCACCACTATCTACTATCTCACCGAAACCAATAAGGCAACGGGATGCAGCAGTACCGATAGTGCCAAAATAACAGTGGTGCCCATGCCCAGTGCACGGTGGAGCATCAATTATTTTGGGAATACCGCCTATCTGCATGCCAATGACAGCAACTTCAAAGACAATGCCTATCATTGGAAATTTGATGATGGGGATTCGGCCAATGGGCATCTGGCAAAACACCTATATGCCAAAAACGGGCTATATGATATCAGTCTTACCATTTATGCACCCGATGGCTGTAGTGATCAATATGATACCTTCATTACTGTTACAAAATCTGGAATAAGGAATGGGTTGATGGCCAGCAATAATGGAATCACCGTATTCCCAAATCCGTTTCTTGAAAACATCGTCGCCACTTTAGATCTTCCAAATAAAACCGATGTGCTGTTTACGCTTACGGATATCAACGGACGGGCAATATTTACAAGAAAGTATTCAGACCAAGCCGCAGGAAATCATCAATTTGACCTGTCCTTATTAGGACATGACCTTAAGCCGGGCCTCTATATATTAAGGATGGTAAATAATGAGCAGAAGGTGACCCTAAAAATGATAAAGGACTAGATATTTTACTCATTGTGTGATTAATTTAGAAATGATCCGGCACATAAATGCTAGCATAACAAACAGACAATCAAATTCTTCGCTGTACTTTTTTCTTGAAAAAAAAGTACCAAAAATTCAAGGCTTTAGAAAAATTTGACTGGACTACGGGCCTGTCTTGCGCTACAAAAACGCGCAAGAATGCTCAACAAAACAAGGCCGAGCATATCCATTTCATTTAATCACATTTCGTTCGCGGCTGTGTTTTGTTTTAACCGCTTCATTCATTCAGATTCGGACGCCAATTTTTCTAAGGCCGATCCTTTCTACCCCAATGCTAATCGCACAAATGGGTATATTTGCTTACTCCGTCAAAATCTTCAATTGCACTTCATTGATCCGTGCTTGGTCGGTAGATAAGATGGTGAACTCAAAGGGAGCCATTTCAATGACCTCTCCTTCTTTCGGGATGTTTTGATGGGTGAAGAAAATGAGGCCGCCGAGGGTTTCATAATCCCCTTCCGGCAATTTGAACCCATATTTCTCATTGAGATGGTCAATTTCCAAGCGCGCAGAGAAGATGTACTCAAACTCATTGATCTTCTTTTCCACCAGGTCATCCACATCATGCTCGTCTTCTATTTCGCCAATGATCTGCTCTATGATGTCCTCCATGGTGATCAAGCCCGAAGTGCCCCCAAACTCATCAACCACCACGGCTATGCTACGGTGTTTTTCTATCAATTGTTTCAACAATTCTGTCACCGGCATCGCCTCGGTAGCTATGATGATGGGCATGGTGATATCGTCCAATTTTGGCGGGTTGCCAAATAGGTCCACCAAGTGGATATAGCCGGTCACGTGGTCAATGCTTTCCCGGTACACGAGCAGCTTGGAATGCCCGCTTTCTATGAAAAGGTCCTTGGCATGCTCTATATTGTCTTTCAAGTCAACAGCTACGATGTCGGTCCGTGGGATCATGCAATCGCGTACTTTCAAGAAAGGGAACTCAATGGCATTGCGGAAAATCTCCTTATCCACATCTACTTTGGTGTCTTCATCGGCTGTGTTGCTTTCACTTACATAGTGAAACAGGTCATGCCTTGTAAACTCAGGATCTTGCGGGGAGATGGAAGTCCTGAAAAATACCTTGAGGATAATACCAGAAAGAAACACAATAAGCATTACCAACGGATAGAGCAGGAAATAGAACAGGATAAAAGGCAGGGACAGGATATTGAGCAGGAAATTGGGGCTGGACCGGAAAAATGCTTTGGGAAGAAACTCGCCAATGATAAGCACCACGAAACTGCTGATGATGGTTTGGATGAGCAATACCAGGTTTTTATGTTCCAACCCGATATGTGTATAGCTACCAATAAAATAGGAAATTAGCCCCGCTGCATACACACTGTACAGCACCACGGCAATATTGTTGCCCACCAGGGTAGTGGTGAAAAAATGCGTGGGGTGTTTCACAAAAAATGCCATGATACGGGCAGAAAAGATACCCTTTTGGCTCCTAAGCTCAATACGCAACCGGTTTGCGGTAAGGTACGCGATCTCCATCCCCGCAAAAAATGCTGAAAAGAACAGGCTGAGACCGATGATCAGGAATACGTTGCTGGCCATAATTGTTGTTCAAACTTACAAGAATTTTAAGAAAGGGAAGGTAAAATTACATATCCACTGCATCCTTTATGGCATAAGGTTTAGGGAGGCAATTTTGTTATTTAAGATTGGCTCCGACTCAGAGAGAATCTTGGCGCTTTCTTCACTTTATCAAATTAAATCCCTCAAACGCTTTTATGATTTACAAGGTTTTATGCCCAAGGTTCCGGAGGGTATTTTATTTTTTTGCGCCAGCGTCTGCACGAACGAGGATTTATGATTCGGCCTATACCAAATTCCATATACAGGTTCAGTCCTTTCGACCAAAGGCGAGCATTCTTCTGTATGTTGTTTCTATTCAAAGCGACATACATTTTGCGGCTGTGGTAGTCTAATACTTTGGAAAACACGATCTGGATTTTTGTTGAAGTAACCAGCCTCTTTGGAATTGCGATCTTGTATTGCCCCTTGCCATCTGTTTTTGTCACTATTTTCTGCCCTTGGACACAAACATCTACTCCCGCTAAATAATCGCCATGAATACTTCTGGATACAGTACCGGTGATGACGTAAACATCTTCGGCACCTTTTGGATTTTGGATTTGAGGATTTGTGACAGGCTCAGGATTATGGCAAGGGTTGCAGAAACCCCTATTTGGGCAAGTGAAAACGGTTGCTATCACTATTACCACCAATATCTTCAATAGCTTTGTCATAAGACAAATATAGTGATTATATCTGAGTAAACCAAGGCGGGAATGGTTTTCAAATTGGCTGGGTATCCCGGATGGTTTGCAGCCGGAATGGATTTAGCTGCGCTGAGACTTAGTGTACTCACAAGGTTTTCTGCATAAAAGGTTATCTCGTCTGTAAACCCGTTCCCTGCCTTCGGCACGCTGGGAAAAAGACATTGGGGGGCTGCGTAGGTGTAGGATGCTTTGGAGCCATTAGGTACCGTGCCCAAAATCCTGAAAACCCTCTCATCCCAAAAATCCTGGTTCAGACAATTGCTTAGGCGGGTTTTTCAGATGTTCCACTTTTCAAAAAAGGGGAACATCTATTGTTGCCCAGCCCCCCCGAAAAGCCATATCTCCAAACTTGTTTGTATCTTGCCTCCACAAATCGCTTTGAACTTCAATACTATGAAACGAATACAATGGGTCCCCCTGCTCATTATGGCAGGCATGTTATGGCAAAATCATGGAAATGCCCAAGCATTTACACAAAACCACGAGGTAAAAGGTGCCGCTGATAAAGGCATAACCTCCATCAACCTGCTGAACAAAGCTTGGTATTTTGAAGAATACAAGGGACAGGAACACAATGCAATTCCTGGAAGCCAAGTAAAATATCTAGGTAGGGGCAAGAATTTCAAAGTTCTTTTTGAGCCTGACAAGATCATTCTACAGCTTCATTCCACCCACGGTACCCCAGATGTTTCGGAGGCTACAGGCCTGGGGAAAACAGGACCGGTGAAACCCAAGGTATCGGTAAACATGAACGAAACCATGACCACGCAGTGCATTGAGCTTTCGTTTGATGGCAGCAATACCCCAAGTTCAGGTTTCCTGCTTCAGGCCCAAGACAAGCAAATACCGGTATATAATTATTATTTTGACCAAAGCCGTCCCGGGATCACTGGCGTACAAACGTATAAAAGCATCGTATATAAAGAGATATACCCGCATATTGATGCCGTTTTTTATGCAGATGAAAAGGGATTGAAATATGAATTTCAGGTAAAACCCGGTGGGGACGTTTCTAAAATCAAGCTGAAATGGGCCGGTGAAGGAAATTTCGCTTTGGCAAAGGAAGGCAACCTTGTCTATATGAACCAACTCGGCACATTGACAGATGCCAAACCGATTGGCAATCAGGGTGCAACGGCCATTGAAACTCGGTACAAAAAATCAGGCAACATCATTTCGTTCGAAACGGGCAAATATGATCATGGCCAAACCATGGTCATCGATCCACTGATTTCCTGGAGCACCTATGTAGGCAATTCTGGAGATGATCAAGGTTCCGCAGTAGCCGTGGACAAGGCCAATAATATTTATGTATCTGGCCAAACCGCAAGCAGCTCGGGCTTTGCCACAAGCGGCACTTTTCAATCGGCTTTTGGTGGCGGCGCCTACGATGCGTTTCTCTCCAAGTTCAGCAGTGTTGGCAAGCTGCTATGGACCAGTTATTTTGGTGGGAACGATCAAGATCTGGCTTATTGTGATGCCGTGGATACCACTGGGGCCATATATATAGCTGGCACTACCCAAAGCGCTGGCATCAATACCAGCGGCGCCTACCAAACCACCAACAATGGGAGTGCCGATATTTTTATTGCCAAGTTTACTACGGCCGGTGCGCTCACCTGGAGCACCTATTTTGGTGGTACCGGCCAGGACTATGCCACATCAGTAGCCACCGATTCAAAATTGAACGTTATCATCACAGGAGGAACCTATAGCCAGTCTCCCATGGCCACTTCAGGGGCCTATCAAACCACCAATAACGGAAGCCAGGATGCGTTCTTGGCCAAGTTCAATTCGGCGGGAAGCCTGCAATGGTCCACTTTGTATGGGGGCGGATCCTCAGAACGCAGCGAAGGCTTGGGCATTGATTCTGTTGACAATATATTCATTACCGGCCCTACGTCCAGTACCACCAATATCGCTACGAGCGGTTCCTATCAATCCACCTATATGGGGGGCAATTGTGATTCTTATATTGCGAAATTCGATCCCAAAGGAGCCATGCAATGGGCCACCTACATCGGCGGCAGCGGCGAGGATGCTTCTTTCGGGCTGGCCATGGACAAAAAAGGAAACCCGGTTATTACGGGTTATGCCTGGAGCACCAGCAAAATAGCCACCTCGGGCACCTCCCAAACTTCAATTGGAGGGGTAGCAGACGCATTTTTGCAGAAATTCAGCAGCAGTGGGTCATTGATTTGGGGAACCTATGAGGGAGGCAGTGGTTCCGAAATCTCTTTTGGGGTAGGCATAGATCAGAATGACAATATCTTTTTGACCGGCTTTACACAAAGCAGCTCTGGTATCGCAACCTCCGGGGCATATCAGACCTCCTACGGTGGTGGCAACCTGGAAGCCATGATATCCAAATTCAACAAAAACGGTGGCCGGGTTTGGTCTACCTATTTCGGCGGCGGGGGCAGTGAACAAGGTATGGCCATTGTGGCCTCCAAAGGCTTTGTGTACACCACTGGATATACCAACAGCACTTCTGCCATTGCTACAGGCGGGGCATCTAAAACCAGCTATGGTGGAGGCGCCAACGATGCTTTTTTGGTCGCATTCCAAGACAGTTGTTTCCACCACAAAGTATCCCTGCTGGGAGATAAATCGAATTGCATTTCCTCAAACCTGGTCTATTATACGCATTCCTTCAGCGGGTCCACCTACAAGTGGAGTATTAGCGGTGGCACCATCGTTTCTACCATCACCGATACGATAGTGACCGTAAAATGGAACAAAACAACAACAGGCACCTTGAAAATAATCCATACCAACCTCTTGGGGTGTACCGACAGTGCCATATTGACATTAAAGCTGGACACTTTGGGCGCACAATTCAAGTTTTCGGGGCCGTGCATCGGTGATTCAACCCAATTCAGCAGCACCACGAAAAGCGTCTCAAGGAAATGGGATTTTGGGGACGGAACCACGTCAACTGTTGCGAACCCCAAACATGTATTTGCCAAAGCCGGAAACTACACCGTTAAATTCGCGGAAACCGATAGCAGTGGGTGCAAAGACAGTGTGACGCAAGCGGTTCCCATTGTCAACTATCCTACAGTGAACGTAGGGAAAGGAACATCCATTTGCCAAGGGAACACGGCCAATATTGGTGCGCCCCCTGTTATTGGGGATACGTATGCCTGGATATCAAATCCATCAGGATTCAGTTCTACGTCCAATAGCCCAAGTGTGAACCCATCGGTGACAACCATATATTACCTGACAGAAAAAAACGCTTTGGGATGTGGAAGAACAGATTCCGTGACCATACTTGTGAATCCGTTGCCGAATGCAAACGCAGGCCCATCAAAAGGGATATGTATTGGTGATTCATTGAAGCTGGGCGATTCAGCCATTGCAGGGCATACCTATAGCTGGACCAGTTCTCCAGCCGGCTTTACTTCCAGTGCATCTCAGATAGCAATAACCCCTAATGCCACAACCACTTATGCCCTCACCGAACTGATAATTGCTTCAGGCTGCACCAAGACAAACCAAGCAAAAATTACGGTAAACGCATTGCCTTCTGCCAAGGTGGGCGCCCCCCAAACCGTTTGCGCTGGCTCATCAGTAACCTTGGGAACATTCGCAGTTGCCGGAGATTCCTATAGTTGGACCAGTTCACCTTCAGGTTTTTCATCCTCCATTTCAAACCCTAGCGACAAGCCGAGCACAAATACCTATTATTACTTGACAGAAACCGTAAACAGTACGGGATGCAAAAAGAGGGATTCTGTACAAGCGATCGTGAACCCCCTCCCAGGTGCCGTAACGGGAGCAACCCAAAACATCTGCTTTGGCGACAGTACCTTTATTGGTTTCAATCCGGTGACAGGCAGTACCTATAGCTGGTCAAGCATCCCATCGGGTTTCGGGTCCACCACCAGCCAACCCAAAGTGGCCCCGCAGGTGGTAACCACTTATTATCTGACAGAAACCATCACCGCAACGGGTTGTCAAAAAACCAATTCCGTAAAAATAGAAGTCCTGCCATCACCCGATGCGGCCACGGGAAACCCACAAAGTATTTGCAACGGAGACAGCGCCAGTATCGGATCTACCCCCATAACGGGCAATTCGTATAGCTGGACAAGCGATCCGACAGGCTTCACATCCACCCTAAGCAATCTGAAAATAGCACCGAGTGTAACCACTACCTATTTCCTGACCGAAACCATAGATGGAGCGGGGTGCCATAAAACCAATTCAGTGAAAATAACTATTTTGCCCACACCCGATGCACATTTTAGCTTGGAGAAAATCCCTGTCCGTGGCTTAAAACTTGTTGCGGCAGATACTTTGGAGCAGTCATACAAATGGAATTTTGGCGATGGGTCCACGGGATCAGACTTTGATGAATATCATGTTTATACCAACGAAAACACATATAATATAAGCCTAAAGGTTACGGGGTCAAATGGATGCAGTTCGGTACACGATACCTCTGTAAAAATCACAACCGCGGGGATAAATGGTGCCCATTCAAATTCGCTTGACCTAAATGTGTATCCCAATCCGTTTTCCGGAAACGCCACCATTGGTTTCGTATTGCCGAACGCATGCAATGTTCGCATGGAACTATTGGATGCCATGGGCAGGAAATATATGGTACACGGCCCTACAAGGTTGCCAGCAGGAAAACATCAAACACCTCTCCAAACAGAAAACTCCCCTCTAAAACCGGGGATTTACCTGCTAAAATTATATGTGGACGATGTGGCTTATACGATGACGGTGATAAAGATGTAGGGGGATGCGAAGCATCGCTACTGTGGATGGCTCGGTGGCTACAGACTTGGGATAATGCGAGATTAGTACCCGGAACGAACCGAAGCGATTGGAGTTGCTGCGAACAAAATCCCAAAAATCCTCCCATCCCAAGAATCCTGGTTCAGACAATGGTATAGCCGGATTTTTCAGATGTTTCACTTTTGGGGAAAGTGGAACATCTTTGGCGAGATGGCGGAGGCAGTGGTTTTTTCTCTGGCTCAAAATGACAACTCTCGCATATCCACCGAAAACCTCTACCTTTGCAAAAAAAAGACGTGGACGAGAAGAACCAGGTTAAAATCGGTATCATTGGCTTGGGTTATTGGGGGCCCAACCTAGTCAGGAATTTTGCAAATGTGGCAAATTGCAAGGTAGCTATGGTATGCGACCTTCGGGACGAAAGATTGGAAATCATTCAAAGGGCCAACCCCAGTGTAGTGACCACCAAGCAGGTCGATGACATTTTTAACAACACCGATATTGACGCTGTTGTTATCGCCACGCCGGTTTTCACCCATTTCGACCTGGCAAAAAAAGCCATAGAAAAAGGGAAACACGTTTTGCTCGAAAAGCCAATGACCGATACGGTGGCCCATGCCGAAGAACTTATTGAGCTGGCCCAAAAACATGGAAAAATTTTGATGGTTGACCACACTTTCTTGTACAACAGTGCGGTAAAAAAAATAAAGGAACTGGTTGACGGAGGTGATGTCGGCCGGGTTAAATACTTTGACTCCACCCGAATAAACCTGGGCCTCATACAGCAAGATGTGAATGTGCTTTGGGACTTGGCACCACACGATATTTCTATTTTGAACCATATCATAGCCGAAACACCCTACAGTGTTCAGGCCATGGGTATTTCCCATATCCACAATGGCATTGAAAACATTGCCTATTTGACGGTAAACTACGGTTCGGATACCATAGCGCATTTCAATTGTTCTTGGAGCTCTCCCGTAAAAATCCGGATGATGCTCATTGGGGGTGACAAAAAGATGATTGTGTACAATGACATGGAACCTGCCGAAAAAATAAAAGTGTACGATACCGGTTATGACGTCACGAGCGACGAGGACAAAGCGCAAATGATGATCGCTTACAGGACTGGGGATATCTATGTACCCAAGTTGAGCAGCTCAGAATCATTATATGGCATGGCCATGGATTTTGTATCAGCTATCACCACCGGCAAAGACCCAGTGTCTGACTGGAGGTCTGGCCTATGGTCGATCAAGATACTGGAAGCCTCACAAAAATCAATCAAAAACAAAGGAACAGAAATTGTCCTGTAAGAGGTACGGCCAAGCAAGGTTCGTTGTATAAAACTAGTTACCAGATCAAGAACAAAACAACAAGGGAAACATGGAACTGCTGAATATTCAAACCGACCGACAAAGTTTAGCAAATGTACAGGTTGGGGAAAACGTAAAGATCTTCAATTTCGTAAATGCTTATGGGTGTTCCATTGACGACGGTTCAAAAATAGGGGCATTTGTGGAAATACAAAAGGGTGCCACCATTGGCAAAAACTGTAAGATTTCTAGCCATACATTTATCTGTGAAGGTGTTCACATCAAAGACAATGTTTTTATCGGGCACAACGTGACATTTATAAACGACAAATTTCCGAGGGCCACCAATCCTGATGGCAGCATGCAGACCGAGGCTGACTGGAAGCTTGAAGAAACCATAGTGGAAGAAGGAGCATCGTTGGGTTCAAGCGTAACAGTGCTGTGCGGGGTGACTATAGGTAAAAACGCAATTATAGGTGCGGGTTCAATGGTAACCAAAAGCGTACCAGAAGGTGCCATATATGCAGGCAACCCTGCAAGGCCCATAAAGCGGTGATTGGGATATTCTTAAAAAACCATTAAAAAATCCTATACTTATGGCAGAATTATCTATTGAAAACCAACTGCAGCCGCAAGGATTTCTTTCCTCCAAAAACCGTTGGCTTCATTTTTTGCTTCTTGGTGTTTTAACAGTGTTTAGCTACGGCATGGCCCTCAATAGGCTTGGTTTTTATTGGGATGATGTTGGTGTTGTGTTTTCGAAGTATTTCTATGGAGATAAAGGATTGATGGAATATGCTTCCAGAGACCGTTTTTTTGCAAAATACCTATATGGCTCCATACCCCGAATCATAGGCCTGGCCTCTTGGCGCTGGCATGTTTTCGGCATATTGGTATGGTGGTTCAATGCGTGTCTTTATTTTGTGTTTGTGGGCAGGCTCTTCAAAAACATGCCAAAGCTGGCGGTTTGGGCCAGTCTGTTCTTTGTGGTTTTCCCCACATTCGGGTCCATGTTCATTTCCATCATTTATTCCATGGGCTTTTTTAGCCTCATATGGTTGCTGCTTTCGTTCATATTTATGGACAACTACCTGCAAGGGAAAAACAAAGTGGCCAGTTTGATCCTGTCCCTTGTTTTTATGTTGTTGGAAATCCTTCAGTCAGAATACTGGATTGGCATAGAGTTTTTCAGGGTTGTGATCATCCTTATAATGATTTCCGGAAGTGCTTCGGTTCGGCAATTGCTCAAAAAAGACCAAATCATTGCCGCGATTAAAAAATATCTGCCCTATTTGGCAGTTCTTTTGGTATTTGTCATCTGGCGGCTTTTTATTTTCAAAGGTTACAGAGCCAGTACCGATGCCGGATCGGTAATGCATGAGCTGGCAAAAAACCCGGTACAGGGCTTTTTTTTTAAGGCTCAGAAACCTGTTTTCTGACGTGCTGATCTCAGTTTTCTTTTCTTGGGTACAGGGCTTTGGAAAATATTTTTATCAGAATGTGGATAAGAGCGTGGCTGTTTTATGGGCCGTTCTGGTTTTTTCTGGCGTAGCGGTTGTCTATTGTTACAATCGCATCATGTGGAAAGAATCTTCGGGCGAAATGGTAACTGAACCCGAAAAAAAGATTTCCAAACAGATCATGCTCGTTGGCATAGTTTTTATCGTTTTTGGTGCCCTGCCGCTGAATTTTGCTATGTATCGCATCATTCAGGATTCTGTTGAAAGTCGCGCGGGGTTGCCAGCTATCATGGGCAGCAGTATTTTTTTGGCGGCTTTCATTACGTATGTATCCAAATATAACAAAAACATCGCGGTATGGGCAGCCATACTGGTAGGGGGGGGCAGCAGCATATCAATGCAAAAAACAATTTTATCGCCGCCAAGGAACAGGGCTATAACAAAGACCTTTATTACCAAATGACTTGGCGCATTCCGCAGCTTGACAGAGGCACCACCGTTGTTATGGACATTGATTCTTCCATGAGGCCCAATTCTATACGGTATGCCAGCGCCATGATTATAAACGGTATTTACGACGTGAATGTAAAGCACAGGGATAGCCTGTATTATGGATTTAGGTACACCAATGAGTTTGGCAACAGTTTGCCGGCATTTGCCAAAAACAATCATATCAGCTTTCAACAGTTTGATATGTATAAGTTCAATGGCAGTACAGCCAAGGTGCTTGTAGTGAGCCAGCCCTGGCATGGATGTATGCGTGTGGTGGATTCTTCAAACAGAGACTATATGTCACTTTCACCTAGGACCCGTCTGGCAGCATCTATTTCAGAGCCCACGGTTATTCATATCAATGATTCAACGCGTGTGAACAATGCATGGCTAAATGTTTTGTACCAACATGGCAATACAAAATGCTGGTGCTACTATTTTGAAAAAGCTGAATTGGCCAGACAACAGGGCAACTGGGACAAACTGACCGGCAGCATTGAAGAAGCCATTGGCAAAAAGCTGAAACCCGATAATGACGAAGAATGGGTGACTTATATTGAAGGTTGCCTTCACACCAAGAAATACAATGAGATTGAAAATGTTTTGAACAAAGAGGTAAAAACGGTTCCCGCCAAAACCTTTATATATAACATGCTGAAAAAATGGTCAGTAACAGGTACTGACGTAGATAAGCAATCCATAGCAAAACTCATGGCCATGCCATTTGCATACCGCCCCGGCAATATCAAAGACGAAAACAAGTAAACAATAATTTTAAAAAAACATGACGACTTCTGAGCCTACCGCAATCGCAGAAAAAATTCCGTTTCTTGATTTGAAAAAACAATACCTTCAAATCAAAGAGGAGGTCAGGGCAGCTATTGATGATGTGCTTGACCATACCGCCTATTCCCATGGGCCCTTCGTAGAAAAGTTCGAAAAGGATCTGGCAACTTATTGTGGCACAAAATACGCATTGGGTGTAAATACTGGCACCTCAGCATTGCATCTAGCTATGCTTGCCCTCGGCATAGGGGAAGGAGATGAAGTCATTTTGCCGTCCAATACCTTTATTGCCACGGCCTGGGGTGTGAGCTATGTAAATGCGACCCCTGTATTTGTAGATTGCGACCCAGATACCTGGAATATAGACCCTGCGAAAATAGAAGAAAAAAATCACCCCAAAAACCAAAGCAATCATAGGGGTACACCTGTACGGCCAGCCGTTCGATATTGGTGCCGTGGCTGCCATTGCCAAAAAAACACAATATTTACATGGTAGAAGACTGTGCACAGGCCATCGGGGCAAAGTATGAGAATACAATAGTTGGTGGTTTTGGGGAAATGGGTTGCTTCTCATTTTATCCCGGCAAAAACCTTGGCGCCTATGGTGAAGGCGGCGGGGTGACTACCAATAACGAAAGCTACTACAAGCATATCCAGAGCCTGAGAAATCACGGCAGCGTGGAGAGATACTACCACGACGAGATCGGTTTCAATATGCGTATGGACGGCATACAAGGCGCAGTACTTGATGTGAAACTTAAATACATTGACGGATGGAATGCCCGTAGGCAAGCCATTGCCGCCAAGTATCAGCACGGTATCACCAACCCAAACATAAAAATGCAGGCACAGCCTGAGTGGGCAAAAAGCATCTATCACTTGTTTGTAGTGACTACTGAAGACCGCGATGCGCTCGTAAAGCATCTGCAGGGCAATAATATCTTCCCTGGCTTGCACTATCCCGTGCCATGCCACCTGCAGAAAGCGTACAGCCAACTGGGCTACAAAAACGGTGATATGCCAAATGCTGAATATTTGGCTTCGCACTGCCTGTCTCTTCCCATGTTTGCAGAAATGACTGATGAAGAAGTAACCAGAGTAATAGATGTTCTAAATAATTATTAGCCTATATGTTAAAGCCCAACCTCGCAGAAAACTTGAATGTACTTGATGTAACTTTAAGGGATGGTTCTTATTTAATTGATTTCCAGTTTTCACAGCAAGATACTTCGTTGATTTGCAAGGCTCTTGAGGCCGCAGGTATTGACTGGATTGAAATTGGGCATGGGGTAGGTTTGGGCGCTTCGGTCAAAAAACCATGGCAGGGCCGCGGCCACGGACGAAGAATACATCATTGCAGCGGCAGAAAACCTTGAAAGAGCCAAATGGGGAATGTTTTTCATTCCAGGCATTGGCACTTTTGATGACTTGCGCATGGCAGCGGAATACAAAATGCCGTTTGTGCGGGTAGGGACCAATATTACCGAAGTTGAAATTGCGGCGCCGTATATTGAACTTGCCAAAAAACTCGGATTTTTTGTGGCATACAATGGCATGAAATCCTATGCCGTGCCCCCAGCCGAATTTGCAAAAAAAAGCAAAGATCGTGCAAAGCTACGGGGCGGATATGATTTGCCTGGTGGACTCAGCCGGAGGGTTTTATCCTGATGATGTGGAGGCTTATTTTAAGCATACAAAGGATACGACAGACCTGCCCATGGGATTTCACGGGCACGATAACCTTTCCCTTGTCATGGCCAATACCTTGAAGGCCATAGAATGCGGTGCCACCATGGTGGATTCTTCCATTCAAGGCATGGGCCGGTCTGCCGGAAACGCCATTACTGAAGTACTGGTAGCTATTTTGAAACAAAAAGGCATTATCAAAAACATTGATCTCAATGCCCTCATTGATATTGGACAAAATATCATACAGCCTCTGCTTACCAATAAAGGAATGGACCCTTTGGCCATTATCTCAGGATATGCTAGGTTTCACTCTTCGTTTACTTCCAAGGTGACGGCCTATGCCAAAAAATACAACCTTGACGTGAGGGACCTAATAGTAAAACTCTGTGAAGTGGATCAAGTAAATGCACCTGAAGAGTTGCTCGAAAAACTAGGGTCTGAAATGGCTGAAGAAAAAATAGGCACTGCACGGAGTTTTAACCTGAATTTGAAAGACACGGCAAATGCCAAAAAGAAGACCTACGCAGAACAACTGGAAGCACTGTTGAAAGAAATAAAAGCGAAGGCCATCAAGTACGGGAAATACGGTGCGCTGAATTTTGTATTCGGTCATGACCAAGACGCATCCGTATATGTATCAGATAACCTGTTTGCCAGTGCCACCCATGTTATTGGTTCGGTCACTGTTTCTGACCAGGCTGCCTTTAAGGAAATTATTGCGCTCATAGACGGAAAAGTTGATGTATTGCTTTTGGACATCAATGCCCCGGCCTCGTTTCTTGAATCTCAATCCCCGATAAAATACACCATTCCCCGCATTCAAAAATCAATTGTGCTGACGTATTCGGACAGCGAGGTTTGGTCAAAGGCTGTAAGTGAGCAAGTACTGCGGCTGATGAATGAAGACATCATTGACAAAAATGTTTTCATAACCGGTGACAATGATAAAAGCCGTCGTCTGGCAAACGACCTTACATTAAGGCAGGCAAAGGTATTTCTCATAAGCGATGAAACGGTGACGGAAAAAGTACCATATACCCGTTACAGCCGGGCGGAAGCACTTGAAAACATTGATGCAATAATACCGGAGGTTGTAATATGCTGGGAACCTTTTGATGAGCTTCTCGCAAAAACAACCGCGGGGTCAGCGGCACAGCCCATCATTGTTGATGCGGCCATCGGCGCCATCTCTCATTTTATGATTGGTGATATGATCGCCAAAAACATTCAGTTGGTGCGTGTAAATATATGGCCGGTACTTTCTGGTTGGCTTACAGCTCTGCACGAAACCTATATCGCAGCAAAAGTGCATTTTGGCCGGAGTGTGCTCGACCAAGTACCTATAGTATCTGGTGGCGCTATCGGAAATAAAGGCGACGTGATCGTCGACAGCATCAACCATCCATCAAAAATCATAGGAATTGCAGATGGCGAAGGCCATGTTATTTCCAATTTCAACGAAGAGATGAAGAGCAAAATTTCTACTGTTCAAACTGCCATAAATAAGCGGCTCATAAGTTCATATTAATATTTTGGACCAAAAGTTAAGCCGGAATACCGGTAATATCCAGGAATCAGCTACGGTATCGCTTGGTGATAAGGTGCGAAAGCTTAAGGCGGAAGGCAAATACATTGTTCCCCTTCATACTGGCGATCCTGATTTTGCAACCCCCGCTCCCATAACCAGGGCAGCCATGCAGGCTATCAACGATGGGCATACGCATTATTCTCACAGCAGGGGTCTTCCCGAGTTGAGAGAGGCGATCAGTCAAGAATTACTTGAGACTACAGGGGCGTTTTACCGATCAGAAGATGAAATCCTGATTACCAATGGCGGGATCCATGCCTGTTTTACAGCACTTACCGCAATACTTGATGAGGGAGACGAAGTACTGGTGCCTACGCCCATATGGACAAGTCATATCAATGTAATAAAAATGGCTCATGGCAAGCCTGTCATTGTTGGCTCTACCCCGGGAAAACGGTTTATCCCATCAGTGGAAGATCTTGAAAATGCCATTACCGCCAAAACCAAAGCAATAATAATAAACAGCCCAAATAACCCCACAGGAGCAGTCTTAAGCCAAGAAGATGTAAACGGCATTATCCGCCTTGCAGAAGCGCACAACCTATACATCATTGCTGACGAAGTATATAATGCCATATTGTTTGATGGCCATGTGCATCACAGTTTTGCGGCGGCCGCTGCCAGCAAGGATAATATAATACTGGTAAACAGTTTTTCAAAAACCTATGCCATGACCGGGTGGCGAATCGGATATCTTGCTGCCCCCACCGAAGTGATCGACCAGGCACTAAAAGTCTCGCAATTCTCTATTACAAATGTGCCGGCTTTCACGCAGATCGCAGCACTGGAGGCATTGCAAAACCCCGAGGTAAAAGCTCAAGTTGACATCATGATGAAGGCGTACCAGAAAAGGGCTGACCTGGTAATGCAACTGGCAGAGCATTACAAAAACCCTCTTGTAAACATAACAAAACCAGAAGGTGCCTTTTATTTTTTTGTAGGCACCCAAGAATTGAACTGGGGCGACTCAATAGCGACCGCAAACAGGCTGTTGGATGTGTACGGCATCGCTTCGGTACCTGGGTCTTCTTTTGGCGATTGTGGCGAAGGGTACCTACGGATGACCATAGCGGCATCAGACAGGCATGTGGAAGAAGGGTTTAGAAAATTGCTGGAGAGTACCCCATTACTCTGATATAAAGAAATGAGCGAAAAAATAAAAATATTGGTGCTTGGGGGAAACAGCCTCAACATAATGTCTGTAAACGAGGCGAAAAAAAATGGTTTTTATACCATCGTGGCTGATAAAAAACCCACAGGCAGCATCATTTGCCGTGGCTGACGAGCCGCTGTGTGTGGATATCATTGATCCTGAAGCCATATACCAAGCCGTGAAAGATAAAGGCGTTAAAGGAATTGTAAGTATGGCAGAGGCTGGTGTAGTATCAGCGGCCATTGTTTCAGAAAGGCTAGGTTTACAAGGTGTTACGGCATCAGCGGCTGTCAATGCCACCAGCAAGGCCAATATGCGCCGTGCCTGGGAAACCATGCCTGAATACAGTGTGGGCTATCATATAGTGCATACCCTTGAAGAGGCAGAAAATGCCGCCAAAGCACTCAACACATTGCCACTGATATGCAAGCCCGATAAAACATTCGGAGGGTCAAGAGGGGTAAGCAAGATCGAAAGCCTGGACCAGGTAAAGGAAGCGTTTGACTTTGCTTTCGCATCAGGAATGAATGGCAAAGTAATAATTGAGGAGTGTGCCACCGGAGAAGAGTATAGCTGCGAAGTGCTGGCCTACCATGGCAAAACCTCGGTGCTTTGCAAAGGAAGAAAAGTAAAATCGCCCATGCCCTTCCGCGTCGACCTAAGTGTGCAATATGGTCAACACCTTACCGAGGCACAGGATGCAGCCATTGCAGACATGTGCCACAAAGCGGTGGCTGCGCTGGGTATTGTTTCAGGCGTGGCCCATATTGAATTTGCCCTTACTACGGCCGGGCCAAAAATATTTGAGCTGGGTGCTAGGTGCGGCGGGGGGCATACCCCCATCATTGCCAAGCATGTAAGCGGGGTAAATGAATTTGTGGAGTATTGCAGATTGGCTTGCGGAGATAAACCAGAGTCTTTCAATCCCCTCCAAAATAAGGGGGCAGACTACAGGTTTGTCATATTTCCGGCGGGCCGCCTTGCTTCAGTATCAATACCACAAGACCTTTATAAGCATAAAAACATATTGGATATTGTGGTTACTGCCACAGCGGGAGATACCATAAATACTTTGAGAACCACCTCAGATAGGGCCGGTGCCATAGTAACCATTGCCGATAGCATGGACGAGGCCATAACTGCCGCAGATGAAGCCTGCCGCCGGATTGAAGTCACCTATGAGGATGGCAGCCATACCAATGCCATTGTTATGTAGATTTTGACAGAATGCTTATTTTAGCATCACAAAAAATGGATAAACAAAAAAATAGCGTATTACACCAGTCTGATCTTGATTATGTCATTTCGCGATACCGTTCGCGGATTGCTGATCATGGCCCAACCGTTGAATCAATGAAATCAGGCAGTGAAGAAAAACAGGACATCAGATGTCTTGTGCACAGCAGTTCGTTTCTCACAGAAAACCCTTCTGTACTGGATATAGGCTGTGGAGTTGGGTATTATTATGGCTACTTGAAGAAAAATGGAATAGCTTGTAAGTATACTGGCTATGATATTGTGCCTGAGTACATTGATAAAAACCTTGAATCATATCCCGAAGCATCCTTTGAAGTAAGGAATGTATTTGAAGCGGGTATCAATGGCGTATTTGACAACGTAGTGCTGTCACAGGTGCTCAATAACCGCTATCAAAGTTCGAACAATGTGGATGTTATGACCAAAATGATTGAATTGTGCTTTGCACATTCCAGGATTGGTGTGAGCATCGATATGATGTCTTCTTATGTTGATTTCAAAAACGAAGATCTTTTTTACTATGCGCCAGAACAGATGTTTTCCATTGCAAAAACAATAGCCAGGAGGGTATCGTTACGCCATGATTACCGAGGGTTTGAGTTTTGTCTGCAACTTTTTCATGATGATGCCCCAGGCTTTGTTTTATGAGTCACCATATTATTTGCCTGAGTATCGATACAGATCCTGATGGATTGAGTGGAAAAGAAACAAACAGGAATGCGCTCAGTTTTAAGGGGCTTGAGTACAGCTTTCAGTTGCCAGAAAAACTGGGAAACCATTTCAATATTGATCTACCGATATCCTGGTTCATAAGGATAGACGGGCAAATAGAACATGCCTTTGGCAACGCCTGCCATCTGTATGACCATTACAAAACCAGATGGGACAATTTTATCAATATAGGCCATGAAACAGGCTGGCACCCACACCTTTACGAGGTGGATGATGATGGGGATGCCCTATTGATAAGTGATTGCGATAAAGCAAAATCAGAAATAACGAGGCTTTGGGATTTGATAGCCCAAAATGGAGCTGTGTTCACTTCTTTCAGAAATGGAGAAGGATGGCACTGCACAGAAACCATGAACCTGGTAGAAAGACTCGGTATGACCGTAGACAGTACTGCCATACCAGGTAGGGTAGCGGCTGGCCACCCATCAAACTGGAAAAACGCACCTAATTATCCTTTTTTTCCAGATGCGGATCAGTATAATCTGGAAACCAGCCAACCACGGAATATATTGGAGATCCCACTCAATACATGGCTGACCCGTGCGCCGTATGATACTGAAGCCAAAACAAGATATATGAACCCTTGTGTGCATACAGATATTTTTAAAACGGCATTGGAACTTTGGGCAGAAAACCTGTCAAAAGAAAGAAACCTGCATATATGGACATTTATTTGTCATCCTGATGATATGATGCCCAGAGAAAATGCTGACTTGCTGTACGGGCTTTCCATGGGTGTATACGCCAACAATATAGAGATGTTCTGCCATAAAATTCTGGAAATAGGACATACCTTTGAATTCAAAACCGTGGGTGCAGCAGCAGAGGCTTGGAGAAAAAACCTGAAAAATGATTACATCAGTTAATGGTCTGAGTGCAACCCCAGAGGCTTTGCAAAACACAGAAATATTTGTAAAGGATACTTTTGGGCTACAGGATGCGCTATGGACGGGACGGGCGGCCACGGGACTTTATTTTGCCTTGCAGACCTTAAAAAAAGAAAACCCTTCAAAAACCGAAGTCATTGTGCCAGGGCTTTCTTGTGGCACCATGGCCAATGTGACAAGCATGTGTGGGCTGGTACCTAGGTTTGCTGATACGGACCCAAACACTGGCCTCATTTCCCTTGACTCTATAAAAAAAGTACACTCAGAGCGAACATTAGCTGTAATATTCATTCATCTGTATGGAAATACCGGCGATGTAACACTCATTTCTGATTGGTGTAAAGCCAATGGCATTGTTTTTTTTGAAGATGTTGTGCAGGCCCTTGGCGCTGTATTGCCTACTGGTGCCAATGCAGGTTCGATAGCAGATTTTACCCTGTTCGGGTTTAATAAAACCAAGATACTGGAATGTGGCGGAGGCATGCTGGGGATAAAAGATGCAGATATGGCCGCTAGGATTGCCACCACTGTGGATACTATGCCACTGGCAATGGCTGACTCAAGGGTTTTGGAGCAATTGTCATTGAGCTACCGGAATTTTCATCACTCAATGGTCACGGTTTTGCGGTTGCACCCGGAGAAAAATATTAGCCCCTTCTTTTTGGATATACGAGGATTGTATGAACCTTTGTATTTGAAGCTTGGGATGGAGTCGGCAAAAATAGCTTTGGCCTTTGCCGGCCTCAGGGATCATTTAAAAAGACGACAGGCCAGAGCAGATATATATCGCGAATGCCTGGAAGGCAAAGGCCCATGGCAGTTGATGGACAATGGAAGCCAAAGTGGATGCTGTTGGCGGTTTTCCCTGCTTCTCAACGATCCCGGCGAGGTGTATCGGGTTTCTGAAGCCGTAAGAAAAGACGGGTTTCATGTATCAAACCTATACTGGCCGGTAAATGTTTTTTTCAGGCCTGAGGACGTTTGCACAGGTTCTGATTATATGGCAAGGAGAATAATAAACCTATGGGTTGATGACAATGTTGATGAGGCTTACGTTATTGCCTGTGCCAATAGCATGATAAAAAATTGCAAAACAAATAACACCGGTAACTGACATGGCAGAAAAACTCCTCACAATTGTTATGCCGGTATATAATGAAGAAGAGTCGTTGCCGCTTCTTTTTCAGGCACTGGGAAATTTTATTTCTGGTTTCAGCAATATCAATATCGAAGTGATTTTTGTTGACGACCATTCCAAGGACAGTTCGCCAAAAATCCTTGAGGAATTTTGTAAAAACAACCCCACTTACAAGTTTCTGAGGTTGTCAAAAAAACAGTGGCAGCCACATCGCAGTTATTGCTGGGATGAACCATGCAAAAGGGGATTGCGTGGTATTCATGGCATCAGACCTCCAGGATCCGCCTGAGCTGATTGCCGGCATGGTAGCCCAATGGCAGCAAGGATACCAAGTGGTTTGGGCAGTGAGAGAAAAAATAGAAGGTATATCACTGGCAAGAAAATTACTGAGTGGTTTGTTTTATAAGCTTATGAACAGCTATGGCGAAATAACCCTGCCGCCCACCGGTGCAGATTTTGCTTTATTGGATAAAAAAGTAGTTCAGGCGCTCTTAAAATCTGCAGGCACTACACCTAGCCTCGGCGGGCTCATTGCTTCCCTGGGTTTTCGTACCTATGAGCTGAAATACATCAAGCAGGCCCGGAAATTTGGAAAGTCAAAGTGGACCCTTGCCAAACGCATCAAATCTTTTATTGATGCCTTTGTTCTGTTTTCATTTGCACCTATGCGTTTCATGAGCTATTTGGGCTTGTTTTTATCGGCCTTTGGCTTTATTTATGCCCTCTTTATTATTGCAAACAGGGTTATTTCTCGTCCCACACCGGGGTATGCATCCATCATGGTGGCCATTTTGATCATTGGCGGATTTCAGATGATCATGCTGGGTGTACTAGGCGAATATCTTTGGAGAAACCTGGAAGAGGCCAGGAAAAAACCACTATTCTTTATTGAAAAGGATTCGAGTGAGGCGAACGATACCCAAAACCCATATCATGAAGCATAAAGATTACAACGAATTTGCCATAACCCTTGATATAGACTGGGCACCTGATATTGCCATTGATGCCGCCGCCGCTACCTTGATCAAAAATGAGGTGAAGGCTACCTGGTACGTTACCCACAGTTCCCCGGCGGTTGATAGGCTGATGCAAAACAAAGAATGGTTTGAGTGTGGCATCCATCCCAACTTTTTACCGGGTTCATCACATGGCAGTACCTATGATGAAGTGCTGGATCATGTCAGCGGCCTTGTACCCGGAGCTACTTCGGTCAGGGCACATGCGCTGGTGCAGTCGTCCCATATTGTTACCCTTTTCAGGGAAAAATATGGTATGGAGACCGAAACCTCGCTCTTTTTGAGAGAAACCCCAGATTTAAAACCACATGTGATGCGATTCAGGGAAAATGGTGACCCACTGCTAAGGATTCCCTATTTCTGGGAAGATGATACCGAAACCATAAACCCCGAAAAATCATGGGAAATTGCCTCTCCGAAATATCACCAGAAAGGATTAAAAATCATGAACTTTCATCCCATGTACATTTATTTGAACTGTGATACAATGGAAGGGTATGAAACAGTAAAAAAAGCAAAACCGCTTTTTCATCTGACGCAAGAGGATATGGCAGGCTACATTCATCCAGGAAAAGGAACAGGGTCTTTTTTTGAAGAACTCACTTCGTATATGGGAACCCAGCAGCACAAGTCCTTTACCATGAAGGAACTGGCCGCAGATTGGTATAGTATTCAATAACAGTAAAAGACAATATGCCCAACGATATAGAATTTGACCTTGAGAAAGGATTTCCGATGCAGGAAATGGATTTAAAAGAAATTGCAAATATTACCCGCGGGCGGTTGATAGGCGATAACCTGCCTGTAAAATACTTGGGGAGCATAACAAGCAACAGGCATGGGAACAATGGTTTTTTAACCTATGCCATGAGCCAAGGGTATTTTCAAATGTTTTTGGATGGTGAGCATGAGGCAGCTATCGTTAATGCAAACCTTATGGATGAAATGCCAATATCCTCGGGCAAAAGTATTATAGTGGTTGATAACGATGCAGATACAGCCTTTTTTTCTCTGCATCAGCTATTGGCAAAATCAGGAATATTTCCGCGGCTCAAATCGTCTTTAGGAAAAAACTGCATCATACATCCTTCAGCGCAGATATATGATGGGGTAGTCATAGGGGATGAGGTTGAAATAGACGCGAACGCGGTAATATACCCCAATACGGTAATTGATGATGGCAGTAGAATCAAGGCTAATGCTGTAGTGGGTGGCCGCGGGTTTGAATTCAAATATATTAACGGTAAGAAAACAATCTTGGAGCATGTAGGCGGTGTATATATTGGCAAAAACGTGGATATAGGCTCATGCACAACTATTGATTGTGGTTTGATGGGCAATTTCACGATCATCAAGGATGGCGCTAAAATAGACAACCTTATTCATGTGGCCCATGCCGTTGAAATTGGGGAAGATTGCTCCATAATAGCCTGTTCTGAGCTATCGGGCAATGCGAGACTGGGCAAGGGTGTGTGGTTTGCACCTAGCTCCTGCACCAACCCTGAAGTTGTCATTGGCGATTTTGCCTTTATCGGTACAGGTTCAGTAGTGGTAAAAGATGTACCTGCTTTTGCCTTGGTATACGGTAATCCCGCAAAGCAAAACGGCTGGATGTGTAAATGTCACAAAAACAGGCTAACCTTTGTGGGCGATACCGCAACCTGTAGCTGTGGCAAAGAATATCTGCTAGAAAACAACCATGCTAAATTGATCAAAGAATAAAATTATGAAAATACTGCTTGTCATATTCATTTGCACATTGTACGCTGTGCTCAATGTTACCGGTGCCGCATTGATCAAGAACGAACTGATTGTTTTTTCAAACCGAGGGCAGAACCCTTTCCGGGCCCATGGATTTTATGTATTTTCTTTTCCGTCTCAAAGTGATTCTCGGCTTCGGCATCGTGTTACTATCTGCTCTCACGCTGTTCAAGGCACTTTCCATGCAAAACTTTTCATTTGTAGGTCCAGTATCCACAGGTATTAATTTTGTTCTTACCATCAGCATCGGGGTACTGTTCTTTAAAGATAAGGTATCATTGCCCCAGTATATAGGGCTGCTACTAATTATTGTGGGAATCATTATGATAAGTTTATCAGCCCGGAATGCCTAATTTTGCGGCAAAGAGCATAGAGAAACAGAACACATGAAAACAAAAAATATTGGTTACAGGTGGGGCCGGTTTTATTGGATCCCATCTTACTGATGAGCTGCTTGGCCAAGGTTATGCTGTCACAGTAATTGACAATCTCGCCAATGGTACAAGGGATAACCTCGCGGAAGCATTTAACCACGAAGCCTTCACCTTCTATGAAGGCGATATCCTGAATAAAACTGACTGTGCAACAGCAGCGATGGGCGCGGAATATATTTTCCACCTCGCTTGCCTTGGCGTGCGTCACTCTATACACAGCCCCTTCGAAAACCATAGAGTAAATGCAGAAGGCACGCTGAATGTGCTAGATGCTGGGCTTAAAAACAAAGTAAAGAAATTCTTCTATATCTCATCTTCAGAAGTCTATGGCAAGGTAAAAGAGTTCCCAATAAAGGAAACCAGCTTGCCAGAGCCACTTACGGTGTACGGTGCCAGCAAACTGGTAGGGGAATATTATACCAATGCATACAACACCTGCTACAACCTGGATACGACGGTGCTTCGGATTTTCAATAATTACGGCCCTAGGGCGCATTATGAAGGAGATTCAGGCGAGATTATACCTCGTACCATAGTAAACCTTTTGTATGACAAACAACCAGTGATATTCGGTGATGGAAATATCACCCGGGATTTCTTTTATGTGAAAGATACCGCACGCGCCCTTGCAGGCCTAATGGCCAACCATGAAATAAATGGTAAAACGATAAACATAGGTACCGGGGTAGAAATCACCATGAAAAAGCTTGTTGCTGACCTTATGAAACTCATGGGAAAGGAACAGGTAGGCATTGATTTTCAGGAAGACCGCCCTGCTGATGTGCCAAGGCTTTGGGTTGATAATGAGAAATTTAAGCAACTCACGGGCTTCGAACCCGCATACAGCTTTGAGCAAGGCTTGGCTGAGACAATACCGTATTATGAAAACCTGATGACCGAAAAAGACCTTATTTCAAGAATTGTAGTTAAAAACTGGCAGAAATGATAGCAATAGCAAAACCTTACCTCACAGAAGACGAGGCTCAAAATGCCTATGATACCATATTAACAGGTTGGATAACCCAAGGGCCGCGAGTGGCCGAATTTGAAGAAAAGTTTGTCGCATACACAGGGGCAAAATACGCGGTTGCGGTTTCAAACTGTACTACAGCCCTGCACCTGGCAATGATTGTGGCAGGCATCGGTGAAGGAGATGAGGTGATATGCCCTTCCATGAGCTATATTGCCACAGCCAACTCCATAGCATATACGCGAGCTAAACCGGTTTTTGCAGAAATAGATCCCACCAATTACAATCTTGACATACATGATACTGAAAAACGTATCACAGATAAAACCAAGGCAATACTGCTTGTTCACCAGCTTGGGATGCCTGCAGATATTGATGCTTTTAAGGCTCTTTGCAAAAAATACAACCTTCTATTGATAGAAGATGCAGCATGTGCAGCAGGATCTGCCTATAAAGGTCTAAAAATTGGGAGTCATTCTGACATAGTATGTTTCTCATTTCATCCAAGAAAGGTAATCACCACTGGTGACGGAGGCATGATCACCACCTCAAACGAAGATTATTACAACCGGCTAAAACTGCTGAGGCAACACGGTATGTCAGTAAATGACAGGGTGCGACACCTCTCCAAGCAAGTGATTTTTGAAGAACACGTGGAAGTGGGCTATAATTATAGGCTTACTGATATACAAGCTTCGGTGGGGATTAAACAGCTAGAAAAGTTGGACCACATCGTGGCAGAACGAAGAATAATAGCTCAGAAATATCATGAAGCATTTAAGGATATTGATACAATACGTCTTCCTTTCGAGCCTGAAGGCTGCTTCTCAAACTATCAGTCGTATAGCATATACCTAAAGCCGTCCTTCCCCATAAGCCGTAATGAACTGATGCAACGCATGCTTGACTTGGGGATTTCCACACGCAGGGGCGTAATGACTTCTCACCGCGAAATCGCTTACTTGAACCTGCAGGGTGAACAAAGCCTACCTGTATCAGAAGACGCTGCCGACCGAAGCATTATCATACCTTTGTATTATCCAATGGAAGACAACGACATACAATTTGTAATTGATTCTTTCAGGGATTTGGCAGGCGCATAACCGAGTTGCTTTGATGACTGTATACGCTCTTGCCCTCCCCAAACCACCTGCTTGCTATTCGCAATAAAATACCGATTTTTGTACTTTGATACGGTATCCTGGCAAAACGGTCTTCGGGAAAAAGACTTGCGCCTCACTAATCACATCCAAAAAACATGAATGCAGACCTGCCGGGGCAAGTGAGAAAACGTTGGGTAGCCAAGCCCGCAGCCGATGAGCAGGTGTTCCTGAACCTAAAAGAACAGATCCAGACCAATGATATTTTGTTGCGCCTCATCGCGCAGCGAAACATTACCTCGTTCAATGAGGCACATTCCTATTTCCTGCCCTCGCTTGATGCCCTCCATTCTCCCTTCCTGATGAAGGACATGGACAAGGCAGTGGAAAAAATACACGAGGCCATATATGCCAAGCAAAAGATCGTGGTGTATGGCGACTACGATGTGGATGGTACCACCGCAGTGGCAGTGGTGTACTCTTTTATCAGAAAAATGTACGATAAGGTGGTCTATTATATCCCAGACCGGTTCACGGAGGGGTATGGCATATCATCTACGGGTATCGATTGGGCATCTGACCAAGGCGCATCACTCGTTATAGCGTTGGATTGTGGCATCAAGTCGATGGACAAGATCACGTATGCGCGTACCAAAGGCATCGAGTTCATCATCTGCGACCATCACACCCCAGACGCAACGATACCGGACGCGGCGGCCGTCCTGAACCCAAAAAGGACCGACTGTACCTACCCGTTCAAGGAACTATCGGGTTGCGGTATCGGTTTCAAGCTCATAGGTGCTTTTGCAGAACGTTATCAGATAGAATGGAACCCCAACGAATACCTAGGTCTTGTGGCGGTGAGCATCTCCGCCGATATCGTGCACATGACAGGAGAAAATAGGATACTTACTTATTTCGGGCTGAAAAGGATCAACGATAGCCCACGCCCTGGTTTCAAGGCACTGATAGACCTGGCCGGCGTGAAAAAGAACCTTGACGTGAACGATCTGGTGTTCCGCATCGGGCCACGGATCAATGCTGCCGGGCGCATAGCCAGTGGTACCCTGGCCGTGAAGATGCTGGTAGAAGAAAGCTATGAAAAGGCCATGGAACTGGCCATAGAAATAAACAAGACCAACAATGACCGCCAAAGCGTGGATCAGGTAATGACCAAGGAAGCCCTGGAAATGATCGGGGGGCTGCCTGGCAACGGTAGTCGGCGCACGACGGTACTCTTCAACCAAAACTGGCACAAGGGCGTTATCGGGATCGTGGCCTCGCGGGTGATTGACAAATATTACCGTCCCACCATATTGCTCACCGAGTCGAATGGCAAGGCAGTGGGTTCCGGACGCAGCGTACCGGGTTTCGACCTGTATGAAGCCATCAAGCAATGCGAGGAACACCTGGACCAATGGGGTGGGCACCAAGCTGCGGCGGGGTTGTCTATGTCACTGGACAAAATTGACGATTTCGCCAACGCATTTGAACAAGCGGTGAGCAGCACCATCACCGAAGACCTATTGACCCCCGTGCTGGAATATGACATGGAAATAAACCTACATGATATCACTCCAGGCTTTTGCAAGAGCATCGAGCGTTTCGGCCCTTTTGGCCCGGAAAGCATGAAACCGGTATTTGCCAGCCGTAAAGTGAACTTTGCGTAT
>Ga0206900_1070_pt1 | contig 28265 bp, 19 predicted proteins | sample Alteio_BWOrgHeat_46_FD_153235 | JGI IMG/M metagenome (GOLD analysis project Ga0206900, IMG submission 153235) | Enriched cells from forest soil in Barre Woods Harvard Forest LTER site, Petersham, Massachusetts, United States -... | ecosystem: Environmental > Terrestrial > Soil > Temperate forest >... | reverse complement strand
AACCTCTCACAATGATAATTTGGCACTGCCGATCAGGGTCAATCAAGATGGTTTGTCAGATGCTATTCATCAGGCGTTATTTTATTTTAAAAATCAAGATTACTTGAATGCAAATGAATATGTAAGTGGAAAATATTCCCCGACTCCAACTATTATCGAGGCTGCAGTTTCTTTGTATAATACTCATTCAGTTGACGAAATAACCCGAAATGACGCGTTAGCAAAAAACCTAACAAAGACCACATCTGCAATTTCTGAACTTATCGACTTGGCCAAAACTCAAAGAAGAAAGATAATTTGTTTTGTGACAGGGGTACCGGGTGCGGGAAAGACTCTTGTAGGCCTAAAGGTTGCTATTTCACATTTAGATAGAAACAATGGGAATACTAGTGTTTACCTTTCTGGGAACGCACCCTTGGTAGCTATTTTGCAGGAAGCACTAACTAGGGATAAGGTCAGGCGCGAAAAGGAAATTGGCAAAAAAGTAACAAAGAGTGCTGTAAAAGAGAGCGTTAAATCTTTCATACAAATTATTCATCACTATAGAGATGAATACTTGATAGATAAAAGCCCCCCCTTTGATCATGTTGCGATTTTTGATGAAGCTCAAAGAGCTTGGAATAAGGAACAAACGATCAAATTCATGATTCAAAAAAAAGGCCAGAAAACATTTGAACATTCTGAACCTGAATTTCTAATTTCGTGCTTAGATAGACATGAGGATTGGGCGGTTGTAGTTTGCTTAGTTGGAGGAGGACAGGAAATTAATACAGGTGAAGCAGGAATTTCCGAATGGATTAGTGCAGTGTATAATAAATATCCTAATTGGAATGTTTATATTTCACCTAATCTTGTTGATTCAGAATATGCTGTGACAGATTCAATTAGGTTGTTACAAGATAAGTGTACTGTAAATTTTGATCCCGATTTACATTTATCAGTATCACTACGTTCATTTAGGGCTGAAAGCCTCTCGGATTTTGTCAAAAATTTGCTGGATTTAGATCTACTGAATTCTAGACTTATACTTCAAAGTATTTCAAAAAAATACCCGATAGTGCTTACTAGAAATTTGGAAAAAGCAAAAAGGTGGTTAATGGATAAAGCTAGGGGAAGTGAAAGATATGGAATGGTAGTTTCTTCGCAAGCCCAAAGATTAAAACCTTATGCAATAGACGTAAAATCGCCAATGAATCCCGTTAATTGGTTTTTAGGACCAAAAAGTGATATTCGTTCATCTTATTATTTGGAGGATGTTGCAACTGAATTTCATGTTCAAGGTTTGGAATTAGATTGGGCATGTATAGTTTGGGATGGTGATTTAAGGTATTCCGATAAGGGGTGGCTTTCATTTTCTTTTGTTGGTAATAATTGGCAAAATATACGGAAAGAAGAACGAAGGAAGTATTTGATTAATTCTTACCGAGTTCTCTTGACTCGGGCCAGGCAAGGTATGGTAATTGTAGTGCCAGAAGGGAACCATGATGATCATACAAGAAAGCTAGAGTTCTATGACCCAACATTCGACTATTTTAAGGATGTTGGAATAGTGGAATTACCTTGATAATTTCATTAATTTGGGTTATCTTTACTGACATTATTAATTATTACGATATTTAACTATTACCCCCCAATGCCACTTCCTATCCCATCCATTTCTCCCAAGATTTCTTAACTTCCCCCCATGAGTATCATCTGCAATCTCCTCCGGGTTTCAAATACTGAGCTTCAATCTTATCTGGCTGATAGTGAACTCCTTCAAAAAAGGGCCTATCCAGATGAAGTGGATGCCCCCGATGATCCCAACCATATAGACCTGGAAAAGGCATGGGACGGGATATATTTTTGTCTCACGGGATTTTGTGCCGCTAAAAGCGATGAGGCGACCAGTCCACAAGGATGGGTCATTGTAGGCCCGGGTATCATTGACAAGGATCAGGATCTCGGCTATGGATATGCCATGTATGCCGACAGTGACCAAGTAAAGCAGATGGCAGCCTATCTGGCTAATATCTCAGATGCAGAAATGAGCGCGGGTTTTGATGCCGAAAAAATGAACGCCGCTGACTTATATCCCGAAATTTGGGATGAGGGAGCGGAAGCCTTATACTATCTCCTGCATTTTTTTCACCCAATGAAGGATTTCTACCTAAAAGCCGCCGCAAACCATGAGGCGGTGATCACGTATTTTAATTAGGGGGATTGGTGCAACAGAAATAACAAAAACTTCGCGTTTTGCGAACTTTTTGTTAGGTTTGTATAACCATGAAGTACACCATCATAAAAACCCGGGAACAGTATCATGCCTATTGCAACAAGCTGGAAGAGTTGGCGGTCTCTGGATCAGCGGACGAGGACATATTGGATGAAATAGACCTCATCACCCTGCTCATTGAAAAATGGGACGAGGAAAACACCAATTTCAAGGCAATGGATCCGGTAATTCTGCTCCAATCGTTAATGAAAGACCATTCCCTAAAGTCCAAGGACTTAGCAGATATCTTACACGTGAGCCCCAGTGTGGTATCTGAAATACTGCACTATAGAAAAGCATTTTCAAAGCAGGTGATCCGTGGGCTGGCAGAACATTTTAAGTTGAGGGAAGAAGCATTCAGCAAACCTTATAAGATGATAGGGCCGATAAAAAAGCCGACAAAGAAGGCGGTTTCTTAAGGGATGGCGGCCGCAAAAATGGAGGATATGGATTTATAGGCGTATCCTCACTTTTTGTCATATTTTAGACAGGCTCTTATACTTTATTCATTGTTTTTTAGTTAAAATCGAATAACATACAACGCAAAGGTTATGACAAGAACGATACGCATTGCCGTCCTGTTTTCGGTTTTTGTTTTTATGGGCCATCTCCCTGTAGCCGGACAGGCAAACCGGACCGACACCACCATACAAGGCGACCGGAAAAGGATTGATATCTATTTCGATTCCACCAAAACACGGCTATGGAATTCATGCTACGTGAGCAAAAAGGCCCCCAATAAAAGGGTAGGCCTGGAACGGCAATGGGACAAGTTCGGTAAGTTGGAAGCCTCCTGGTTTTACAGCGATAAGCAAATCGTAAGAACATCCTATTTCAAGCATATCGGGGAGAAATTCATCAGGGCTAAAGAAAATTTCCGCATGAATGAATACCATGGCACATGCACCTATTTTGATATATCCACCTATAAGGATTGCACACCTGATACCACAACATACCGCAAAGAACTGGAACAGGTGTATAATGCAGGCACCCTGATCAACGAAAAAATATGGCGGGATACGCAGCGTGTGGAAATGGATTATACGAACCGGGTGTACAAGTGCTTCAACCGGTGCGGCACCAGCGCTACCTATTCTTTCTCAGAGCTTTGGCCGGGTGATGGGGGCGCCAGAATTTCAAAGGACAGCATGAAGGCCTATGATGAGCACCAGTATGCGGTTTCAAACAAGGCTTGCGGCATAGTACGCGAGATATCTTTATTGGAATATATCCAGGGCGCGCAGGGGAACCCCGTACCCAATGGAGCCTATAATGCCTATTATGACAATGGTGCGCTGGCATATACGGGTAAATACCTGAATGGAGTGAAAACCGGCACCTGGAAAGCATTTTATAAAAGCGGCAAAGTAAAGTCAGTAGAAACCTGGACGATAAATCAGGCTACGGCCGTTGTTTCGAGCATAAATTATAACGAAGATGGGACGGTAAAGCCCTAATAACCGTTGACCCGCTCTGGGGATTGGGGAATGTTTGGGTGGGTATTTTGGCAAATGGTCTGCGTCAGGCAGCGAATCACCGAAGCATCGGGACAGGTAGAGGGCCACTTAGGTTGTGCGTGCATGAGGGGTTATTGTCTGCGTTATGCGATCAAATAGATCTCTCCCTGGGCCGTCTGCCAATTTGAAAGTGTGTCTGTTAACCCGGTCGAGAGGGCCACTTGCATAGTGTGTGAATAAGTGGATATGGTCTGCGTCAGGCAGCGAATCACCGAAGCATCGGGACAGGTAGCTCGCTCCCTAGGCCGTCTGCTAACTTGAAAGTGTATCTGTTAACCCGGTCGAGAGGGCCACTTGCATAGTGTGTGAATAAGTGGATATGGTCTGCGTCAGGCAGCCAATCACCGAAGCATCGGGACAGGTAGAGGGCCACTTAGGTTGTGTGTGCATGAGGGGTCATTGTCTGCGTTATGCGATCAAATAGATCTCTCCCTAGGGTGTCTGCTAATTTGAAAGTGTATCTGTTAACCCGGTCGAGAGGGCCACTTAGTTTTTGCGTGCCGGTTGGAGGCTTGCTTCACCAACTCACTAACTTAACTCACCAATTCACCAACTCACTCACTCGCCAACTCACATCTTCACGCATACATTCTTCTTCTCGGTAAAGAAATCCAGCGCTTCGAAGCCGCCTTCGCGGCCGATGCCGCTTTGTTTCATGCCGCCGAAAGGGGTGCGCAGGTCGCGGAGGAGCCAGCAGTTGATCCAGATAATGCCAGACTGTAGCTGGTGCGCCGTATGGTGGGCACGGGTGAGGTTGGAGGTCCAGATGGTGGCACTGAGGCCGTAGGGGGTGCTGTTGGCCATTTCCAGGGCTTCGGCATCGGTATCAAAGGGCATGATGGTGACCACGGGGCCAAATATCTCTTCCTGGTTGGTGCGGCAGGTATGGCTGAGGCCTTCTATCACGGTGGGTTCTATGAAATAGCCGTTTTGGCAGCGGCCTTCGGGGTGTATCTGCCTGCCCCCGGTGAGGACGGTGCCGCCTTCCGTTTTGGCGAGTTCGATATAAGACAATACCTTTTCCATGTGGCCTTTGGAGACCAATGCCCCGATGCGGATGCCCTCTTGGGTGGGGTCGCCGGTTTGCATGGCTTCTACTTTTTCAACAAATGCGGTTTTGAATTTCTCGTACAGCGGCCGCTCCACAAAGATGCGCGAACCACAGAGGCATATCTCCCCCTGGTTGGTGAACGATGAGGCCACGGTGGTTTTGAGCATCTGCTCGAAATCGCAATCGGCAAAGATGATATTGGGGTTTTTGCCGCCCAGCTCCAATGATAGTTTTTTGAACATTGGGGCAGCGACACGGGCTATCTCTGCCCCGGTCTTGGTGCCGCCGGTGAAGGATATGGCCGGGATGGCCGGGTGCGCCACGATAGCCGAGCCAACCTTTGGCCCCAATCCATGCACGATATTGAGCACACCGGCTGGCAAACCCGCTTCGGCGCATATTTCGGAGAGGAGATAGGCGGTCATGGGTGTGATCTCGGAGGGCTTGGCCACCACGCAGCAGCCTGCCGCGAGGGCCGGGGCTATCTTCCAGGTGAAGAGGTACAGCGGCAGGTTCCACGGCGATATGCAGCCCACCACGCCGACGGGGGCCTTGTAGGTATAGTTGATGGCGTCTTGGCCTGTTTTGTGCGCCAGTGCCGATTCGTGCAGGATGGCGGTACCGAAAAAGGAAAAGTTCTCGGAGGCGCGGGGGATGTCCATCACCCGGGCGAGGGAAACGGGTTTGCCATTGTCCATACTTTCGGCGAGGGCGAGGGTTTCGAGCCGGTCATCAATCATGCGGGAAATGCAAACGAGGTATTCGCTGCGTTTGCGTTCGTCCAGCGCGCTCCAGGCGGGGAAGGCTTTTTGGGCGGCCAGCACGGCCAGTTCCACATCTAGCCCGTCAGAGTCGGGGATCAGGGAATATACTTCGCCCGTGGCGGGGTTGTAGTTGTCGAGCCACTGATGGGAAAGGGGTTCTATAAATTCGCCACCGATATAGTTGAGTATCTTTTTCATGGGATTGCTGTATTGTAGGGGCAAAGTTAGGGAATATGGAGGAGAGGAGATTTTCGGTTTCCCGCAGATTGGCTATTTGCTGAAGATCATATTTCCCGCAGATTTCGCAGAGATACGCCGATATATGTGCGAGTAATATTTCTCCCGCAGATTTCGCAGAGATACGCAGATTTTAAATCAGGCATTGGTCTGCACTAATCTGCGGGAAACTTTTTTTGCCCACAGATTTTGCAGAGATGGGCAGAAATTGTACGGAAACAAATAAACATAACTTTCTCTTTTTCATTGGAAATCTTATATTTGTCTTCGATAAGGTCTTATTAATCACTTTTTAACTTTAAAACAATGAAGAAATTCCTCCTGTTCCCTGTTTTGCTTGCATTTGGTGTGCTGGCATCCTGTACCAAAACCACCACCACCACTACCACCACCACCCCAACGGTGACGCCCGTCTTTACGGCTACCCTGGGTTCTATCACCTTTACCGCGACAACGGTTACGGGTTCGGTCTATTCCAGCAGCTATATCAATGTGCTGGGCACAGCAAGCGATGGCTCCACCTTGAAAGTCACTATGCCAATAAGCATCACTCCGGGCAGTTACAGCATTGGGAATGGCGGCAGCAATACCATCAGCTATTCCAGCAAAACCCAAGGTGGGTTTACAGGCGATGGTAATTTGACCATTACCTCAAATTCTGATAACATCATCAAGGGTTCGTTCAGCAACTCTGATTTTATCAGTGCCACGCAGGCATATCCTACCATCTATGGCACCAGCGGCACGTTCGCGGCGAAGTACCAATAATGGGGAATAGTTAACTACAATATCTACAGCCCTGTGCATACAAGCATGGGGCTTTTTGTTGCCGTGGGTAACGAAAAAATAATGTTAGGGGAATAAATCAATTGAGCCGATAGGGGGCCATCATCACAAATTCGGGGATCTCTACCTCGAATGTGGTGCCGTCAATCTGCTTTTCCATGAGGTAGGTGCCGTGCATCTTGCCCATTTCCGATTGCAGCTCGCAACCTGAAACATACTCGTGTTTTTGCTCAGGTTCCAGTACGGGCTGCTGGCCCACCACGCCTTCGCCCTCCACTTCGCTCAGCTCGCCATTGCTGTCTATGATATGCCAGTGGCGGCGCAGCAACTTGATGGTGAATTCGCTATGGTTCTCTATGAGGATGCGGTAGGCAAATACAAACCGGCTGGCATCCGGCTGCGATGCCGACTCCTGGAAAAACGTCTCTACGCTTACTTCTACGTCCTTTGTTACCGCTTTGTACATGGTTTTTATGGTTTGTACGACCGCAATTTATCACTATAAATCAATTTTCAAAATCCACTCCCTATTATTTTTTGCACATGCTGTGGGTTTCTATGTCAATCTGGCATCTTTAAAAACTTTGCTTTAAACCTCAACCTTATTCCTTCTCCATTTGGAGAAGGTGTTCGGATGGTTTTTAAAGATACCCTATATACGCGCTATCGTTCAAAAAAGATTGCCTACCTATACCGTCCAGATCAAAAAAACAGCCGGCCTGCCTTTGCACTCCGGCAGTGGTTTTGCCCCCCAATCTTTGATGTTTGCAGATCGTACATCTTCCGTCGGGAGCGTCAGGTCCATCGCCATGCAAAGCAACGTTGTCGGCTTGCATGTAGCAACAATGTCCCTGAGGATATGTTCGTTCCGGAACGGTGTCTCAATGAATATCTGCGTATAACCCGTCTTTATGGCTTCCGCCTCCAGTTCCTTGATGCGTTGTACACGTTCATGTGCATTCACCGGGATATAGCCATGGAAACTGAATGCCTGCCCATTGAAACCCGAAGCGATGAGTGCCAACAAAATGGACGATGGCCCCACCAAGGGCTTTACCGTAAAACCTTTTTGGTGTGCCAGACCCACGATATCAGCACCAGGGTCTGCTATGCCCGGGCAACCTGCTTCTGACAGTATCCCGCTATCCTCGTTGGTCACCGCCCGCAGTATTTCTGATTTGTCTTTATGGGTGGTATGCTTGTTCAGCAAATAAAAGCTGATTCCTTCGAACGGGGGCCGTACCCCACAAAGCATGAGGAACTTGCGCGCGCTTTTTTCGTCCTCTACGATAAAATGTTTGAGCCGTCGTACGGTATCCACCACATACGTGGGCAAGGATGTGTCCAACGCCGTATCGCCGAGGAGATTAGGGATGAGGTATATTGTCAAGTGTTTAGTTGTTATCGGTTAAATTATTTTTTGGCTGAGGCAAATTCCTGAATTCCCAAATTCTCAATTTCAATTCCTCCCTCACTTCTTATCAAACGATACCAACAGTGCCGGGATCACGATGATATTGCTGAACATGGCGCAGAAAATGGTGAGCGAGGTAAGGGCACCCAATGCAATGGTACTGCCAAAGCTGGAAAAACAGAATATCCCAAAGCCAAACAACAGCACCAGCGAAGTATATACCATGCTGAATCCGGTGATGCGCATGGTATTGCCCACGGTTTTTCGCACGTCCCAGTTATGTATCTTGAAATCCTGCCGGTAGTTCACCAAAAAGTGGAAGGACATGTCTATCGCGATGCCAAAAGCGATACTGAACACGAGCACGCTGGAAGGTTTTAGGGGGATATTCAAAAAGCCCATCAACCCGGCAGTGATCAACAGGGCCAGGCAATTGGGGATGAGGGTAATGAGCACCAACCTTGCCGAAGGGAACAGGATGACAATGACCACAATAATGAGCAAAATGGCACTTATTAGGCTGATGATCAGGTTTTTGATCAGGTAGGTGTTGCCTTTGAGGAATATTTTGCTGAAACCGGTGAATTCAGGTTTTATCTTCTCATCGCCCCATATCGCGGGGATGTCCTTGTTCAGCTTGTTGATGATATAGCCCAAGCGCACCGAACCCACATCAGCCATCTTGGTGGTGATACGTACCAGTTGTCGGTTGCTATCGGTCACCGCAAAGCCCACATCACTCACTTTGGCCAAGTTCATATCCGGCAAATAGCGCATGAGGAACAGCAGGTCCCGATGGCTGGGCAATGAATATCGGGAGGGTCGGCCATTATAAAAGGCTTGGTTGGCGTATTTGGCCACGTCAGCGATGGATATGGTGGTAGAGAACTCGGGCATGGAGGCCAGGGTATCTTGCAATTGCTGGATTTTGTTCAATTCCTCCAGATCCAATGCGCCCCCTTCGCGGCCCGTGTTCAGCACGATTTCAAAGGGCATTACCCCCCGGAAATTCTCTTCGAAGAACATCAGGTCGGTGTACAGTTTGTCTTTATGCGGGATATCGTCCATGATATAGCCCACGGCATGCAAGCGGGATACACCGATGATGGATACAATGCCCAATGCCGAGGCAAGTAGGTAGATGGTCTTTCGCTTGTTGTTCACCAGGTTGATGATGCCTTCAATGAACCGGTTCATGTTTTTGCTTTCCAGGTATCCGGTCTGCCGCTCGGTTGGGGCAGGCAAAAAACTGAAGACAATGGGCATGATAATGAGCGTGGCAAAATAGGTGGTGGTGATCATGAGAAAAGCCACGATCCCAAACTCTTTCAGCACAGGGCTATCCACAAAGTACAATACCCCAAATCCGATGGCGGTGGTGGTATTGTTAAGGAAAACGATCTTGGCGATGTTCTGCACCATCATGATGATGCCTTTCATCTTATTGCCGTATTTCTTGTATTCGTTATGGTAGCGGTTCAGGAAATAGATAAAATTGGGCACCGCAATAATGACAATGAGCGGCGGGATAAGGGCAGTGAGCAAGGTGAGCTTGTAATGCAGCAACACCACAAAACCCAACGTGAGCACAATGATGACCCCGATGATGATCATGGGGAAAAACACGCTGGTAAACGACCTGAAAAACAAAAACAGGATAAGCGAAGTGACCAGAATGGACAAGGCCAGGAACAGGTTCAGTTCGTTTTTCACCTTGTTGCCGTACAGGGTTCGAATATAGGGCAGCCCGGTATAGTTGAGCTTGATGCGGTTTTGGTTGGAGAATTTATTGGTGAGCAGCAGCACATTGGCCAACAAGGTTTCCCGGTCTTTGGTGAGCAGTGCTTTCTGGTCGAGCTTGATGGCCATCAGGGTGGCATGGGTGCTGTCGTTATAGAACAGGTTCCGGTAGAAGGGCAGCGACAATATCTTGTCACGGATACTGTCGGCCTGCTCTTGGGTCTGCAACAATCCCGTCACTAAGGGCCGAATGAAAAACTTATGGGTGCTGGTATCCTTGCCCAGGGCCAGCAGGTTGGATACCGTGGCCACGGTCTTTACACCTTGTAGCTTCTTGATATCGAGGGAAAGGTTCCGCCAATTGTTGAAAACATCCAGTTTAAAGACCTCTTTGCTCTGGAACCCCACGATAAAAAGGTCACCATCTTCCCCAAAGGTCTTCTTGAAGTTCATATAATCCACAAAATCAGGATCGGTGTTTGGGATCACCTGCGGAAAATCGTACGAAAGCTGCACATCCTTGGCCTTATAGCCCATAAATGCCGTGATGCCCACGATGAACACGGTAAAAACGATACGGTTGCGGATGATAAAGGCGGTGAGATTGGCCCACATAAGCTTTGAAATAGCGTGCAAAAATAGGCAAAAAGAGGGTATTGCGTGTTGCGTATTGAGAAAAGGGTCTTGGGTCGCTGGTCGTGAGTCGTGGGTCTTGAGATAGCGAATAAAGATCGCCGATGTCAGAATGGCAAATAAAACCCCCACGTGCTTCCTCGACGTAGGAGAGGACTATTTTGGTAGCTGCGTGTCAACGAACTAAGCTGTATAAATGGCCTTGAGTCGTGTGCTATGGGTCGGGGATTGTTGGCAAATATCCCTTTTATGAATTAACCACACTTCCTACTCAACCACAAATTTTTGAAGATATTGGTTGGTGCCCTGACCGATGCTGATAAAGTACATGCCCTTGGATAGTTTGGTAAGGTCAATGGTTTGGGTCATTTGGCCAGAGGGGTCAGGCAGGGCATGGAATTCAGTGATTTTATTGCCCAGTGCATCATACACGGTGCCGTTTATCCTTTGTTGCCCAAGTCCGGAGGCTGAAAGCAGGATATGGTCTTTTGCTGGGTTGGGGAACAAAGAAAACACGGGCTGATTTTCTGGTTGTGCTGCAATGCCCGTTCTTTTGGGGACGGTGATATAAATGGTATCTGGAGAATCTATCAGGATATTGCCGGTTTTGGCTACGGAACTTGAGCAAAGCGAATCATATACATAATGGCCGGGATAAAAACTGTCAATCCCCAAGTCGCTGTTTACCTTGAGCACAAACATGCTGGTTGTCCCTGTCGCCAAGTTAAGTGCGGTTCCTGAAATCAAGAATTTACCATCTGAGGTTCTATGGGTTCTATAATCATTTAAACTATATGTGCTCGTTTGATAGGGAACCTGTTTCAACACTTCGCCCTTGTCTGTTATTTTGATGAATTTAAGTTGATAAACATTGGAAGTTTCGAGGTTTGTGGTTGCAGAAATAAAAAAAGTACTATCATTTATTTTTGAGAGGGAATGAGGTGATTCTTCGCTAGCTGTAGCACTATCAGTTAATATGGTTTCCCATTGAGGATTACCATTGCTGTCACACTTCAACAAACTGGATACATATTCAAGTCCACCAACCGAACGAGATCCAATAGTCAAATATCCCCTTTCCTTGCTAGGCATAGTTGAAAATGCGTAGCCATATATTTTTTTGTTTATGTTATATTGTGTAAAGAAATCCTGTTTCCCTGAGGTGTCGAGTTTTGCAAGGGCGTAAACAAAATCATAGTGACTGGTATCATCTATTTTGCGGAAATAGGCGTGGCCGGTTAATATAACGTTGCTCAGGCTATCAATATACATATCATTGTTATCAATTGGGCTGTAGTATTGCCATTTTAGACTGCCTTTTGCATTAGAGCAATATACTACTCCCATATAATCCTTTACTGTACCGCCATAATCACAATAAAACACATAATCCCCATTTTTATATTGCTTTACGCCACAGATTCCTCCAGAATTTACATTCGCAGTGTAAATTCTGCTCCATTCCTTTTCGCCGCATGCATTTATTTTTAACAAATATAGATTGGAAGCCCAATTTGAACGATACCTATTGCCTAGAATTAAAATTCCGCCATCTTGTGTCGCACAAATGGCCCCGATATCGGTGGTGTCCCCTTGTTTTCCAATACTTCTTTGCCAAAGGATATTGCCGTTAATATCTGTTTTGTACAATGTCGAAGGTGCGGTGTAACTTGCGCCAATGATATAAAATCCTTTATCATAGTTTTCTATTGCGTCGCTGCAATTTAAGGGTGTATTGCCTTTATAAAACTTTTGCCAATACTGGGCAGAGCTAGAAAAGCAAATGCATGTGAAAGAGAAGATAAACAAAAGGGAGAAGATGCTTTTCATTATTTTTCTTTTGCCTGATAACAAAGTTAGGGGTTTTGAATCAATGTACTTTAGTTAAGGATACCCAACCCGGAAAGTCTGCCTTCGTCACACGTGGGTTGAATGTGAATAAAGATGTGGGACTAAATTTAAGTGAAATAAATTCTAAAGGAGGCACAAACAAGCATATAACAAGTTAAAATTGTGCATTTTATAGGCCGACCCCTGAAGGGGAACTGTCCAAGTAGGCTAAAGCGAGACGTCGCATCGTATTAGTTGATTCCGAAAAAGTTTCTTGCGTAAGCCTATGGCTAAAGTCCCCCTTTCAGGGGTCAGGGGCGATAATTGGCAACGCATCCTTATTCACATTGAAGCCTGTCAGCTTCCCAGTAACAAACAATATCTTCTTCCATAACTAAACAACATTGGGTTTGGGAAGCGCTCCGCCTCGCTAACCGCTAATTTTCATTGTCTAAGGTGCATTTTTTGCCAGTGCCGTCAAAAATTTCCCCCAAAACATTTGCCAAATTAACATTGTTAAGTAAATTTGCGGCGTTAATCTTAACGATGGGGATAGCAGAACGAAAAGAGAAGGAAAAGGTAGGGCTCAAAAAGCTTATTTTACAGGCTGCCCTGGATGTCTATCTCGAAAACGGCTATGAGGATACAACAGTGCGCAACATTGCCGAGCGTATCGAATACAGCCCCACCACCATTTATCTCTACTATAAGGACAAAGATGCCATCTTGTATGCCCTGCACCAGTATGGGTTCCAATTATTGGCCCAAAAGCTAGATGCCCATGGCCCCATCACAGACCCATACGAGCGCCTGTTGGCCATGGGGCGGGAATATATTGACTTTGCCCTGAACAACTTGGCCCTGTATGACCTCATGTTCATCAAAAAAGCCCCGATTCTTGCTCTGGAAATGGGAAACCATAAATGGAGCGAAGGGATCGCCGCCTTCGAGCGACTGAAAGAAACCGTAAATGAATGTTCTGATCAAGGGATACTGAACCTTGGCGATGTGGAAACCGCCTCGTTTGTGATATGGTCTGCCATGCATGGTATGTGTGCCCTGTACATCGGCGGGCGCTGCCTGATGGTACTGTCAGAAGAAAGAAGGGGGGATATCCTCAGGATCGGGTTTGAAAACTTTCTGGGCATACTGGCCCAGCTTAAAAATGAGAACGCCAACGCCAAAACTATAACTCATTAACTATGTTAATCTTGTTACATATGAAAATCCAACCTAAAGTATCCCTGGCATGGGTGTTCGCAACGGCCCTGTTGCTGTTGGCAACCTCCTCTGCGACAGGACAGGATGCTTTGGAAAAATATATTTCCCAGGGCCTCAATGACAACCTGGTCATCAAACAAAAAAACATATCCCTAGATAAGGCAGTTTCAGCCCTGGATGAAGCCAAGAGTTATTTTCTGCCGGGGGTTAATTTCAGCGGCAGCTATGTGACGGGGCATGGGGGCCGCGATATCCCATTGCCCATAGGAGATCTACTAAACCCGGTCTATACCACCCTCAATGGATTGACCCATTCCAATCAATTCCCCCAGGTGCAGAACCAGACCATCTATTTTTTCCCAACCGATTTTTATGATGTGCACCTGCATACCACCATGCCGCTGGTGAATACGGACCTGGGTTATAACAAAACCATAAAAAACGAGCAGATACAACTGGCGGGCTACGAAGTGGAAACCTATAAGCGCAGCCTTGTAAAAGATATCAAAACTGCATATTACAATTATTTGATGGCCATATCCGCGCAGAAGATCTATGAAAATGCCATCACCCTCCTGCAAAAAAACGTGGACGTGAACAAATCCTTGCAGAACAACGGTATCGGCCTACAACAAAAGGTATTGCGTGCCCAAGGCGAGTTGGAAAACGTGCAGGCCCAGCTGAATGATTCCAAAAACCAAGCCGACAATGCCCGGCGGTATTTCAATTTTTTGTTGAACCGAAAAACTGATGAAGCGATAGATACTGCCTACAATGCCAATGGTGCCCTGGCAGATGTACAGAGTTATCTGGGTGCACGAAACGTATCAGCCCGGGAGGAACTGAAAATGGCCCAGACTGGCAGGGATATCTATGAAAACCTGTACCACATGAACAAGCGGTTTTGGGTCCCCAAAATCGGGGCGTTCCTGGATCTGGGTTCTCAGGCAGAAGGGATCGTGGTGAACAGCCAATCCCTGTATTACCTCGTTGGTGCCCAGGTGGATATCCCGGTATTCAATTGGAACCGATATAACTTCAAAACCAAACAGGCGCAGGCTGATTTTCAAATTGCAGAGCTCAACAGCCAATATACCTCCAATGGGTTGGCGCTCAGCCTTTCCGTGGCGCAAAACGGGTTGTCTACCAGCTATGAGAATTTCAAGACCTCGCAAAATGCGTACAATATTGCCAAGAGTTATTTCAAGATGGTGGACGATGGGTACCGCGAAGGGGTGAACAACCAGATAGAATACCTGGATGCCCGAAACCAGCTCACCACCTCACAATTGATGCTGACCATAAACATGTACAAGGCCCTACAGGCCATGGCTGCGGTAGAAAGGGAATCAGCCACTTATGTTTTCAAAAAATAGGAACCGGAAAGGAAATAAAAACCACATGAAAAGATTTTTTAAAGGATGTGCGGTCGTGCTGATGATGGCATCGGTGGCTGCCTGCCATGATGAAAAACCTAAAACTTCCCCTCTCAGTGCCAGCGGGGAACCCGTGCCCGTAAAGTTGATGACACTGACCCGCGAAATGATGAACCAGCCCGTGTATGCCTCGGGGCAGTTCACCACCAATGACGAAACCATCCTGGCCTTTAAAACCGGCGGGGTCATCAGTGCCATCTTGGTAAAAGAGGGCGAAATGGTGCATAAGGGACAGTTGCTGGCCAAACTGGACCTTACCGAAATAAACGCCGGAGTAGATCAAGCCAAGCTGGCCCTTGAAAAAGCAAAACGTGACTATGGCCGGGCGGTGAACCTTCGCAAGGACAGCGTGGCGACCTTGGAGCAGATGCAAAATGCGAAAACAGCCCTCGATTTTGCCAACAAACAAATGGATGCAGCCAATTTCAATCTAAAATTTTCTGAGATACGAGCGGTGGAAGATGGGTATATCCTGAAAAAATTTGCCAATGAAGGCCAGCTTGCAGGTCCAGGCACTCCTGTATTGATGACCAATGGGGCGGGCCACGGTACTTGGGTGCTGAAAGCAGGGCTCAGTGACAACGAATGGGCAAAAACAGCGATCAACGATAAGGCAGAAATTACCACGGACGCTATGCCGGGCATTACCCTGGAAGGCGTGGTGAGCAGCAAGGCCGAGGGGGCAGACCCCATAACTGGTTTGCTGAACGTGGAAGTGAAAGTGATTGCCAAACAAAACCTGTCCCTAGCGAGCGGGCTTTTTGGCAAGGCAAAGATCACCCCCACTTTTAAATCTGAAGTCTGGCCCATCCCGTATGAGGCATTTTTGGATGGCAACAACAATAGCGGTTTTGTATATGTGACCCGTGACCGGAAAACGGCCCACCGGATACCCGTCACCATAGCGGGTCTGGACAAAAGCATGGTTTTCGTAAAGAGCGGCTTGGAAAACGAAACGGAAATCATTGTTTCCGGCAGCGCCTATTTGTCTGACAACGCCCCGATAATCATTAAATAAACACCCAATGAAGATATCGGAATACGCTGTAAAAAACTATCAGTTTACCCTTGTTATCTTTTTGATGGCCGTGGCCGTGGGGGTGAATACCTTGCTGAACATGCCCCGCGCCGAAGACCCGGAGATCAACGCCCCGCAGTTCCCCATTTTTGCCGTGTACCCCGGTGCCAGCCCGCAGGATATAGAGCAGTTGGTGGTGAAGCCCATCGAAAACAAGGTGAGCGAACTGCAGGATATCAAACGCATCAAGGCGTCCATTATAGATGGGGGCGCCTCCATTTTGGTGGAATACAAATACGAAACCAATGTGGAAGCCCGGTTCCAGGAACTGGTGCGCGAAGTGAACGGGTTGAAAAGCCAATTGCCCGCTGACCTCTACCGGCTTGAGGTAAAGAAACTTCCCCCTTCTGAAGTGAACGTGCTGCAACTGGCCCTCATCTCTGAGAATGCCACCAATGAAATGATGAAGAAATCTGCCGACAAGTTGAAGGAGGCCCTGGAGAAAGTGCCCAACCTGAAAACGGTGGAGATATCAGGGCTGCCCACCCAAAACGTGCGGGTAGATCTTTACCTTGAAAAAATGGCGCAGATGCATATACCTGCCACGGCCGTGGGTGGGGCCATACAAAGCGAAATGACCAATATACCCGGTGGCAGCATCGATGCCGGAAATAAATCATTCAATGTAAAAACAGGAAGCAATTACAAGAACATTGACGAAATAAAGAACACGGTTGTCTTTAGCTATCAGGGCAAAAACATCCTGCTGAAAGATATTGCCTACGTGCATTTCGATTTCGCTGCCCAGAACCACATCACCCGTATCAATGGGCACCGCTGCGTGTTGGTTTCTGCCGCTCAAAAACCAGGTTTCAACATATCCCAGAGCCAAGAAAAATACAAGCCCGTAATCACGGCATTTGAAAAAACCTTGCCAGCCAATATCAATATGGTCACCAGTTTTGACCAAGCCGATAACGTGAACCATAGGCTGGGTGGATTGGGCGAGGATTTTGCGATTGCCATTTTGTTGGTGGCCATCACTTTGCTGCCATTGGGTGGTAGGGCTGCCCTTATAGTCATGATATCCATTCCTTTGTCTTTGGCCATGGGTGTGGTGTTGCTGAACGTGATGGGATATACCCTGAACCAGTTGAGCATCGTGGGCTTGGTCGTGGCATTGGGCCTATTGGTGGATGACAGTATCGTGGTGGTGGAAAACATAGAACGGTGGATGCGGGAAGGATATTCCCGGCTCGATGCAACACTTATGGGGATCAAGCAGATAGGCATGGCGGTTATCGGTTGTACAGCCACGCTTATTGTTGCCTTTTTGCCCTTGGTATTTTTGCCAGAAGCGGCTGGGGAATTTATCCGTTGCCTGCCCATGGCGGTTATATGCTGCGTGGTCTCGTCCATGTTGGTGGCCATCACCATCATCCCTTTTTTATCCAGTAAAATTCTGAGCCAACACAAGGGCCAAAATGAAGGCAACCTCTTCCTGCGCCTCCTCAAAAAAGGAATACAAAAAACATACGCACCCTTTCTGAATTCAGCGCTCAAACATCCTTGGATCGCGGTAGGCATTGCGGCCCTCATCTTTGCAGGGTCATTGCGGTTGATCCCCGTGGTGGGCCTCAGTTTGTTCCCCTCTTCTGAAAAGCCGCAGTTCTTGGTAAACATCATTACCCCCTTACAGACCAACCTGAACCAGACCAATGAGGTGACGAAATATGCGGAAAGCATACTGGCCAAGGTACCGCACATGAAATACTATACCGCGAATGTGGGCATGGGCAACCCCAGGATCTACTACAATGTGTTTCCTGAACAAGAACGTACTGACTATGCCCAGATATTCGTGCAACTGGAGGATGATACCAAGCCGAGCGTGAAAATGGAAATCCTGGAAAACCTGCGGCAACAGTTTTCGACCTATACCGGGGCACGGATAGAAGTAAAAAACTTTGAGCAAGGCCCACCAGTGGTTGCCCCAATTGAAGTACGGGTGAGTGGCGAGAACATGGATACCCTGAGGCGCTTGGCAGGAAAGGTAAAGGAGATGTTGGAAGGCATGCCGGCAGCGATGTACATCAACAACCCGTATGATAACCTGAAAACGGATATCAAGGTGGATATCAACCGCGACAAGGCCAGTTCCATGGGCATACCTACCGTGAATATAGACCGAACCGTGCGCATGGCCATTGCGGGGATAGATATGGGTACCTTCAATGATGCGGATAACAAGGATTATGACATCCTTCTTACTACCCCAAAAGATGGCCGTCCCAACCTTGATATCTTCAACAACTTGTACGTAAATAATATACAGGGGCTAGCCGTGCCCATCAAGGAAGTGGCCGACCTGAAATTGGAGTCATCACCCATCATTATCAACCACTTCAACAAGATTCGGATCGCTTCCATCAGTGCCTTTGTGCGGAAAGGATACCTTACCGATAACATGATGCAGGAAGTGATAGCCAAAATGGACAAAATGCCCATGCCAGAAGGCTATGGCTATACCATGGGTGGTGAGTATGAGGCCAAGCAAGACTCGTTTGGCGATTTTGGGACGATTATCATGGTCACCTGTTTTCTGTTCATCGCTGTTTTGATCTTGGAATTTGGCACATTCAAAAGCACGCTCATTGTATTGTCAGTCTTGCCATTGGGACTGGTAGGTGCTATTGGTGCATTATTGGTCACCGGAAACTCCCTTTCCTTTGTCGCGCTCATCGGGTTGATTGCCTTGGCGGGTATCGAGGTAAAAAACTCCATCTTATTGGTAGATTTTACCAATCAGTTGCGCATCCAAGGTAAAAGCCTGGAAGAAGCCATCAGGGAAGCTGGGGAAATACGGTTTTTGCCCATCATCCTCACCTCACTCACTGCCATTGGTGGTTTGATACCGATTGCAATTTCTACCAATCCGCTCATTTCGCCGTTGGCCATTGTGCTTATTGGCGGACTTATCAGTTCTACACTGTTGTCCCGGATTGTTACCCCCGTGGTTTACAAATTGATGCCTCCCGATGTGGTAGTTGCGCCTAAGCCTGAAGAAGTGGTTTAATAGATCATTCCTTAACAATTTTCTCAATGTTCCGGTCTGGTATAAACCAGATCAATGCTACGAGACTGAACAGACAGGCTGCCAATATGGAGTTTACAAATGCGATAGGAATGCTCGCTAAAAAAATGAGGAAGGAAGCCAATCCCTTGCGCTGTTGTTTTTCCAGCGGTATCAAAAGTGGCGAATCTTTTGGAACGGTTTTGATAATGGCGAGAAGCAGGATATAATAGGCAAAGCCACAGCAAGTATGTATGCAGGCGTATCCGGCTACGGTTAGGCTGCTGAAATCGTTTTCACCCATCCAGGCGGTGGCAAAGGGGATGAGCGATATCCAGAACAGCAGGTGCAGGTTGGCCCAGATTATTTGACTGTTCACATTTTTTACTGTATGCAGCAAATGATGATGGTTGCCCCAATAAATGCCAATAATAATAAAACTGATGATATAACTCAGCAAGGTAGGGATTAGTGGTTTCAGGGCAGCCAAGCTGGATTCGTGCGGAACCTTTAGTTCCAGTACCATGATGGTGATGAGTATGGCAATCACTCCATCGCTGAAAGCCTCGAGTCTGGTCTTGGTCATGTTTATATTTATGTGCCAAATATAAGAAGGTCTCAATAACAAGCCATTGTACAATTGAACAAAAGCAGAGTTTCGCAGAAAGAATATTATTAAAATTTGTTTTGCTATCTGCGCATCTCTGCGACCATCTGCGGGAGATTTTTGTTGAGGCAAGTAAGTTTCCCGCAGAATTGCGCAGATTATCGCAGAAAAGGATTTGAATAAAATTTGTTTTGCATCTGCGTATCTCTGCGACCATCTGCGGGAGATTTTTGTTCAGGCAAGTATGTTTCCCGCAGAATTGCGCCGTTTATCGCAGAAAGAACTCGGTAAAATTTGTTTTGCATCTGCGCATCTCTGCGACCATCTGCGGGAAATTTTTGTTGAGGCAAGTATGTTTCCCTCAGAATTGCGCAGATTATCGCAGAAAGAATATTACTAAAATTTATTTTGCTATCTGCGCATCTCTGCGACCATCTGCGGGAAATTTTTGTTGAGGCAAGTATGTTTCCCGCAGAATTGCGCAGATTATCGAAGAAAGAACTCGGTAAAATTTGTTTTGCATCTGCGTATCTCTGCCACCATCTGCGGGAAATATTTATCGGCCTATAAAAAAGGGCGCACTGATTGCGTCAACAATCCATAAAAAAACCCGGGCAGCAATCTTCTACCCGGGTCTTTGAAATAAACTTCGTGAAACCTTATTCTTTCACCAATCTTCCTGTCCATTGGCTGCTGCCTGCCGTGCCATCTGCGTGTATGATGTACATGCCTTTAGCTAGTCCGCTGATATCCAAGCTGGATTGATTGGTATTTGTTGTGGTATGTATAAGCACCCTTCCGGTCATGTCGGTTACTTCTATGTTCAACCTTTGATCACTCGGAAATGCCAATTGTACGGTTCCCGTAGCTGGGTTGGGGTAGAACTGCAGGGGCATGGCACCACGTACCGTTTCTATGCCCGTGCTCCCGTATTTCACCGCACCGGCTGGGATGGTTGCCTTGCCTCCGCCTGGGCCCATGTTCGATGCATCGGTTATACCGTACATGCTCTGTCCAAATACATAAGGGTATTGGGGTTTCAGGTTGCTGTCCAATATGGCGAAATAGGCATAGGTGCCATTGGGATATTCCGGTGTTTTGCAGAAACGTCCATTATGGTCGTCCAACAAGCCAGAGTTGGCCACATAGATATAATCTTCACGGTAGCAGCCCAGCGGGTATTTCCCGCCTATGGCTGGGCCGGTCTGCGCCCCGGTAAGGGTGGTTCCATTGCCCAACGTGGTGCGATCCGTGATATTCCTTTTTTGATAGCTTGGGGTCATTCGTACAATACTGCTTTTCAGGTCATTGGGGTCTTTGCAGGCAAAAGGCCCATAGATCGGGAATCCATCAAAAGCAAATCCCAAAATTGGAGAGTGTACCATGGATTTCGTCGTATCCTGTAGGTCCAGATCCAGCACATGGTGGTGGTATTGGTTGGTAGGAGTGGAGTGGCCCCAACTGGCATCAAAATCTTTTCCCTCAAAATAATAAGCGAGGGAATGCCATACGTTTTGGTTGTTGTAAGACATGGCATCTTCCCCGTTGAATATCTCCGTCCCGTCCTTATACAGCCCATACTGGCCACCACCAAGTGCCGAGGTGAGCTTGCCGGTGTTTTTTTGCGGGCTTCGGGTTATTTTGAACACTGCTTTCAGGTCGTATGCCTCGTTCACGTTACCAGAAGTTGCAAAATCATAATCATCTGGGATACCGCTTGTCTTGATATAAGCACTGCTGCTGTCATAGTATACCGCTTCCACATCGGTAATGATGGTTGTAGATCCTTTGGTAATGGTTTTTCCTGTTATTTTCCACGAAGTGAAAAGTGGGCTTTGGGCAAAAAGGCTGCATGGGCCCAAGCCAAGCCCAACGAGGGCAATGAGTGTGATGGTTTTTTTCATGTGATGTCTGCTTTTTTTTTAGTTTGCTCCTTTTGACGCTCCTCACACAAAAATCCTTCGGACCCATGAAATAATATTTTGTATGTCACTTTTGGTCATATATTTGAACAAAAAAACCACACATCATGAAAAAAGTCTGTACTTACACACTGGCCCTAGTGGCTGCGTTTGTCCTGAGCGAATGTAAACCCTTGAAAAATGCCCAGACAAGTTCTAAAGGCGACCTCGTCCAAAAAAAATTCAAGACAGAAATTCCCTTTGAGCGGGCATCTCAATTGATAAAGATCAATGTGGGGCTCAACAGCAGCAAAGAAAAACACGATTTTATTTTTGATACTGGGGCAGGCACTACCGTAGTATCAAAAAAGTTGGCAGATTTGCTGGGATTAAAAAAAATATCGGACATCACGGTAAAAGATGCCTTGGGAAACGCATCCCAACAGGATATTGTAAACATTGATTCGCTGGATATCAACGGGCATAAATTTTACAATATCAATGCCGTAGTGGTGGAATTTGGGAAATATTCTCCCGTCAATTGCTTGGGCACCGATGGCATTATTGGGGCAAATGTTTTGTCAAAATGCAATTGGACAGTAGATTACCAACGTAAAATCCTCACTGCTACCGATACCGATCTGGTTTTCCATCAGCCTTCCGTCAGCTTGCCATTTAATTCGGCAGTACCGCATATTGATATCCAGATAGGCGGTGCCACGATAAAGGATGTGATTGTGGACCTTGGCTCCAATGAGTCTGTTACATTGCCAAGTTCAGTATTGGATCAAACCCCGGGATTGAAAATTTCCAACATGGCTTACCGCAAGATAGATGGGATGGCCGAGGGATTGAACGGAACCCATATGGATACTGTATGGATGTACAGCAGCGACAACATCAAATTGGGAAGCCAAATATACTCGCATATCAGTGTAAGCCAATCACGCAATTACCTCGCAAAGGTGGGCGCGGATTTCTGGGACAAAAACCTGATCGGTCTGGACTATAAGAACCATAAATTATTGGTGTCCAAAAATTCTGACGAACCTCAAAAAAACTACCTAAAGGGATATGGGTTCAAAGTGGCGAACCGCGATGGAAAGTATATCATTAGTTTGTTGGTGGATAATTCCCCAGCAGCGGATGCAGGGTTGAAAATCGGCGATGAGGTATTGGAACTGAACAACCAACCTGTTGCCACCCTCTTCAGCGATTATTGTGAAGGGCTATCCTGGCAAACCGGCCATATGGATGAAGAGACCCAACTCACGGTGAAAATGCTGAAAAACAACAAAGAATACCTGAAACTGAAAAACGCTGATTATCGTCCGGCGACGAAATAGAGCATCCCAGTTATTTTTTGCTGGCCAAGGTATTCAGGTCTTTTGAGGTGGCTGCCAGTATTTTCAGCGAATTAGGGTCCTGCTCAAATGCAATGACGGAATAAGCAGAAAGATCAACATTGGCTTGCGGATTTGGTAAAGTCAATGTGGCTTCCCCATCTTTGGCAGGTATGGATACCAACGTACGCACCACATTGTGATGGGTGAGGGTCTTGTGCGCATTTTCGCCCTTTAGTACCTTTTGTACAATGGTTTTTTGCACCAATGCGAAATTAACAAGGCTATATTCCGGGATGTTTTGTGTGGTAAAATGCACTGTGATGGCATCCCCCTTGGCTGTAAGTACATCCGTGATGGTAATGCTGGCATCAGGATTGGTTTTTAAGGCTTTTTCCACGGCATCCTTTGCCTTTTGGGCATCAGATCCCAGAACTTGCTCAGAGCCGTTCACAATCATTTGCGGGGTATAAATGCCTGCTTCAGGGAACAGGCCCTTGTATGTCTGCTGCCTTTTGGTATTTTCTGCACTGCTATATGGGTCGGCCCAGCCCATATTGTTGAAATAATCTACGTGAAAATCAAGTAAATACACTCTTTGTTTGTTATCTGCAGCCTGTTGCATAAGGTCTTCTGCCACAAGGTAGGCCGGTGGGCAACTGTTGCAACCTTCTGAGGTATATAATTCCACAAATGCGAATGGGGGACTGATGATTATGGATTTTGCAGGTTTTGTAAGCCTGCTTTTTTCGGCGTGTAAGGTATTCATCAAGCCAAACGCATATATGCTTCCGGCGATTATTGTCAATAGTAAGAGTATTCGTTTCATAGTGAAATGGGTTTATCAATGATGTAACGCAGAATTGCCATTTGGGTTTTTATCTAGTAAAAATGGTTTTAGTGATTCGCTATATTACGTGGCATAATCCGTTAAAAAGAAGGTAAAAAACAACTTTGAAGCACTGGATCGGCCTTAGAAAAATTGGCGCCCGAATCTGAATGAATGAAGCGGTTAAAACAAAACACAGCCGCGAACGAAACTAAGTACAATGATCAAAAGATTCTCGGCCTTGTTTTGTTGAGCATTCTTGCGCGTTATTGTAGCGGAAGACAGGCCCGTAGGTCAGCCAAATTTTTCTAAAGCCTTGAATTTTTGGTTCTTTTTGTTCAAGCAAAAAGGACAGCGAAGAATTTGATTTATAGTTTTTTATGGGGTTATCTATGCTGGATATGGAATTATTGTCATCGCACAATTAGATGTGTTTGAAAAAGCCTATCTTTACCTAACCAATACTATGAAACGGCTCCTGTTCTTATTACCTCTCTTGTTGGCGGCCTGTAGCAAGGCCCCATCCAATATAAAATATACCGCGAGTGGCACGGGCTTTGGCTTTAGTGTAGACTTTGTGGATGGCAACGGCAACCACCAAACCTATACCGGTGCCAGTCCCTGGGAAAACGATTTCACCGCCAATTCCGGGGCCAGTCTCAGCGTTACGGGTGGCTCTGGTGCCTCGGGAACCTCTACCGTACATATCTATATCAATGGGGTTGACAAGGCCAGCGATACTGAAACCGGGTTGAATGCCACGGCCCGAACAACGGTTCCATGATATTGATAGACAAGAAATTATAAAAATAAATCCATCGTTTTTAATCAAAAATGAAGTTGGTGCGTTAGTGAACTGTTCGAATATTTTTTAACATTCACTTACTTAACTTAATGATGAAAAAATTTTTGTTATTCATTCCGCTTTTGTTGGCGGTTGCCTGTACCAAGGATCCATCCAATATCAAGTACACGGCCAGTGGCGACGGCCCAGCGGGCATCACCGTAGATTATGTTGACGGCAATGGCATACACCAATCCTATACCGGTGCCAGTCCTTGGGAGAGTTCGTTTACCGCAAAATCGGGCACAAGCCTCAGTGTGTCTGGTGGCTCAGGTTCTTTTGGCACTTCTTCTGTGCATATCTACATCAATGGTGTAGATAAAGCCAATGATACCGAAACAGGAAATAATGCCACTGCTAAGACAACAGTGCCTTAGTGGGTTGCAGCGGTTGCTAAGACTTTTGAATCCGTAAAATGAATGGGGATTTTATTAATATTCAGCGGTGGTGCTAACTTTTTGCTACCACCGCTGAATATTTTAGGTTTAACCCTTTGGTTATCATTGGCTGTACTAATTGATCGTGTTGGGAAATGATGTCCATGCATCCCTACCTCAGCACTGTCACATTCCCGCTGAACCGACTGATATTCCCATTATAATCTTCTACTGCTATAAGGTATATATATACGCCTTCTAGTGCATCGGCACCATGAAAAGTGCCGTCCCATCCCGGTCCCTGAGCCTGTCGAAGGGCTGCCCCCTGACCCCCTAAAGATGGAATATTAGTATACACCAATTCTCCCCAGCGGTTGTATATCTGCATGGTATAGCTCTTGATGTACAGGCCTTTGGGGGCAAAATAGTCATTGAGCCCATCTATATGGTAGTGGCTGAAGGTGTTCGGGATAAAGACTGTCGCATCTTGGTGCACACATACCGTTGTAGAGCGGCTCAATTGGTTGTATTGCCCCGGGTTTTCCACCGCTTCCACTTGGTAGCAGAAGCTTATCGTGCTATCGTCGAGATTGTTGTCTGTATAGGTTTGGGTGATGCTGTTGGTGGTGGTCCCTATCAGGTTCCAGCCGTGGTTGTCCTCATTTTTATATACATTGTAGCTCCTTATTCCATCAAACCAGGTCCTGTACCCGTTCCAGTCCAGATCGTTGTGCCCTATTTGTTGTTTCGCATTCAGGATAATGATACAACCTTCATTGCTGCCGGGACTTTGGTTGCCGCAGTGGTCGCGGGCGAAGACGTAGTAGCAGTCAGGCTCGTGGATGGGGTTGACTGGGTCAATGGGGTTAATAAGGAAAGTAGAATCCGTGAACGTGGTTTGATCGGTGCTGTCAATAAAGGTCAGATCGCCATTGCGTGCTGATTTTCGGTAGATATAATAGTTTTTCACATCATAGGATGCCGAGGGTGTCCAGGTGATAGTGGCCGCCCTGTTTGGGTCGCTGACAGAGACGGTCTTTATATATACCTTTTGCGGGGGCTGATGGTCGAAGGCACGGATGCTATCGGTATTCGATTGGGAAAATAAACTATCAACGGTAGAGTCTGCCTGAGCCGTGATTTGATATTGGTACTGTTGCCCACAAATGGTTGACGTGTCCTTATATTGGAGGGTATCCCGGCCCAACGTGGCAATCAGGTTCCCGTTGCGGAACAAGTTGTAGCGCTTCACCTTCCAACCCTGATAGGCATTCCAGCGCACTAAAGCAAACTGGTCTCCGGCACTCGCTTTCAGATGGATGCTTTCATGCACGGGCGTGAAAGTTCCCAGGTTCCCGCAACTGTCCACCGGTTGTATCCGGTAATAATAGGGTTTGTCATAGGTATCAAGACCCGAGTCGGTACTGATCATTGCGGCGGTTGCGGTCGCTGAGCTTGTCGAAGCGGACGTAACCGCCGCAATGATCAGTACCGACTGCCAACTCAACCCATCTTCACTGCGATAGATATTATAGGCCTTCAGGTTCTTGTCCCGCGCCGATATCCACCGCAAAGACATAACCCCGGTATTTGTTCCCGTACTGATAACTGACACATGATATATGCTACCTGTAACAGGTTTTACGGTATCCTGCCCAGTCACGGTCACAGAATCTGAAAATGACACTTTTCCATTGTCCAGCAGCACTTGTACCTGATAGGTGTATCTATGGTTGCAGTTGATATTGCTGTCAATTGCCGCAGAATCTGTTCCGGCATCTTTCCATAAAATAGATGGACCACCATCTTTTGACTTAAAAATTTGATAGTTCTTCACGCCTTGGCCCAGATAATCGCTCCAGCTAAGTTTGGCACTCAGGTTGCCGTTCGATATTTTCAGCAATACTGGCTTATGGTATGGAGAATTGGCACCCACATCGCAAATATTATAGGTAATGATATAATATTTATAGGATTGGCTTTGGGTATTGATACTGGAGTGGATATAGCTCGTGACGTTCAGGTCAGTTTCATCATGGATCAATTCGTATTTTTTGGTCGTGGTGTCATAGGAATACACATAATATCCCCGTGCATTGGTATCAGAAAGTGCGGCGCGGTTCCATTGTATATACATCTTACCGCTTACCGGGTCGGTTTTCAAAACGGTGGCATATACCAATTGCGCAGAATCTGCCTCAGGTATCAACGAAGGAACGGCGCTCAAGGTATCGGAATTGCTTGTAAAACCTTTTTTGGAATTGATAGCGGTGACTCTGTAATAATACTTGACACCAACATTTACCCCCGTATCCGTAAATGAATGCGATGGGGTATTTACAGTCGCAATTTTAATGAAATCAATGCCGTTCGTTGACCGGTACACATCGAATTTATCCGCACAGCCAGCAGGGGATGAGCATGCGTCCCATTTCAATTGAACCATCCGGGTACAACCTATTGATTTTGCCCCTAATTGTAGCGTGCAAACCGTATCGGTAGGGGTAACGTTGAGGCAACTGTCCAAGGTCAACAGGGAATAGCAAATGGTGGGACTAAGGCCCGAGATGTTATCGTTATAGGTCATTTTATCGCCCGGATGGGTAAATTTCACCAGGCCTGCTGTACCCCATATCCCACCCACCGAACGCTGTATTACATATTGATAAACATCAGCCGATAGAGAACCTGTAAAGCCAAGGGTTGCCGATGGGCCATTGATGCTCAGGTCGGTAGGTATGGCACGGTCAGGCGGGATGGTATCCAACGCCTGCCTGCCCATGGTATCGGAAAATGATGTTTCTCCTGTATTGAACCCTTCTGCCTCTATGCGGTAACGGATGGCATAGTTGCAAGGGGCCGGAAATTCCTTCGATAATGTATCCGTGCCCGGTACGGAGTCTATGGAATGAAAAGTATTGGCATCCAGCCTTTCGATCTTATAAGTTTTTACCTTGAATCCGGAATAAGGCGTCCAATTCAATTTATGTACCAATTGCCCTACGCCCACAGTAAGATCCATCGTTTTATGGATACCTGCACTATCAGAAGCCGTACCGCAGGAATCTATGGTTTTGATATAATAATATTGATTTGCAGTTTGGGTATTTATCCCGCTTTGCACAAAACTATCTACCGTTGGTGGGAATGTGCCTATGAGCGTAAAGTTCTTTCCAGAAGGAGAATAGTATAATTTTGTGATTGCCAGATGCGGCTTCTTGGAAATATCCTGCCAATGTATCACGACTTGGCCATTAGTGATGGAAGTGGCTGTTTTGGAAGCAGATATGATCTTTGCGCTGTCAGGGGAAAAAGTAGAAGCACAGATTTGGTTAGACCATGCCATGGCATTGCTGTTCGCATCATACGCCAATATCCTATAGCAAT
>Ga0206900_1069_pt1 | contig 28597 bp, 29 predicted proteins | sample Alteio_BWOrgHeat_46_FD_153235 | JGI IMG/M metagenome (GOLD analysis project Ga0206900, IMG submission 153235) | Enriched cells from forest soil in Barre Woods Harvard Forest LTER site, Petersham, Massachusetts, United States -... | ecosystem: Environmental > Terrestrial > Soil > Temperate forest >... | reverse complement strand
CCGATCTGTTGCCCTGTTTTATCACAATCCAAATCTTTTGTCTAGCGGATAGGCAATCTGGTTCTTATGCCCTTGGCCGCAAAAGTTTACACTGTTAGAGAATTCAATTCTTTAATAATTAAATACATAGCTATGAACACAACGTCTGACTCAAGAAGCGTTTACGAAATCGTTACCAGCAAGCTGATAGAACAACTTGAAAAAGGAGTGGTGCCCTGGCAGCAGCCTTGGACAAAGGCGGGCTTCCCGCAGAACCTTGTCACGGGCCGGCACTATCGGAACCTCAATTGGCTTCTACTCTCTATGCTCGGCTACGAGCGAAACCTGTTCCTGACTTTCAACCAGGCAGTGGAGATGGGGGCAAGGATAAAAAAGGGAGAAAAGTCCCATATCGTTATCTTTTGGAAGAAGCAAAAGCCAGAGGAAGAAGATACAGAAAACACCAAGCCGAAGTTCATCCTTCGGTATTACCTCCTGTTCAATATCTCCCAATGCGAGAACATTCCCGAAAAGTACCTGATAGCCATGCCGAATCCAGACCCAAGCCCCATCCACAAGTGTGCTGAACTGGTCCAATTCATGCCGAACCGCCCCGACATTGTCCACGAAAAGCACATGGCATATTACAGCGTGCCGGATGATGTCATTAACATGCCAAGAATGGAAACATTCAAGGACAATGAAAGCTATTATGCCATCCTTTTCCATGAACTGGTGCATAGCACCGGACACAGCTCACGGCTTAACCGCACGGAACTAAATGAGCATAGTGTGAAATCATACTCCATGGAGGAACTGACAGCTGAAATAGGTTCCTGCTTCTTGCTGTTCCTTGCAGGCATAAGTTCCGTCAATTTCCAGAATAGCGCGGCCTACATCAAGTCCTGGATCAAGAAGCTTCAGAACGACAGTAAGTATATCTTTCATGCCAGCTCACAAGCCCAGAAAGCGGTAGACTATATCCGTGGTACTGGATCAGAGCCTGCCGAATCAGTTGCCGAGGAAATTGAAACCATGGATGAACTTCCGTTTTAGGAAAAACAATTACTTTCATATATGCCAGAGCAAGCAAAAGGCAAGGATGTACAAGGTACGAATCTGCCAGCTAAACAGGTTGACCAGTCAGTGGTCAAGAAACTCCCTCCTAAAGGTGAAATCATTGAGATGAAACCGATAAAGGAAAACGCCCCGCTAACCGTTGAAGAAACCATCAGGCGGGTAAATGAACTTCAGGATAACATTGATTTGCGAGAACTCCTCAAACGGCACCTTGAAGCAGTATCTCTTCTCAAATTCGGAGAATATAATGAAAAGGATGTGATTGTACTCGTCTCGCATACCGGAGAGAAATACGAAATCAAGTCTTCAAGCCTGTGCCAGGAATCCGCGGAGCTCATCAAGCGCAGGATATCCGAGCACATTGAGCAGGTTGAGCAGCAGATAGTATTGTAACAGGAAGTACGGAACTGGATACGCCTAACGGTATTATCCAGGAATTACAAGCCCCAATCTAAATGATTAGGGGCTTTTGTACTACAATGTATTTATGAGGGCGTTACATCACGTATTGGCATAATGTGCATAGATCGTAATTTTGTGATTACCTAAATTAATTTTCGTCAGGATGCATTTTCGTCTTTTCTTCTGACAAGGCCTACGCATAATAAGGCATGTAATAGCCTGTCTGCAGTTGACTCTGAAAAATACTTCGCTGATACCATCCCGTGACATGTTAAGTTTCTTAAGTTCCAGCCTCTTGGGTCCGTGAAAAGTACCCTAAAATAATGCGTTAGGTCTGGCCCCAATTTATTGATTAATAGCTCGTCTCGTAGCAAATCATCAAACGTACGTAAATGATACCCTCCTCCACGTTGTGGTTTAAGGGCTGTACCCCCACACATTTCAAGCAAATTTCTCATAGCTTCTTCAATTTGCGGCACTGCGAAATGAATAAAAGTCATGTAATCGCTCAAAAAATACGCATCTACGGCTCTTGCTATTATTTCAGTATGATCTTCAGGAATCAATGGTATTGATGAAATGTATGAAAGAATTTCATCTTTACCTAAAATAGATTTTTCATGTATTCTTTGCAAAGCGGCTCTTAAAAAATATGATGAGATAGTAATATCTTGTGAAATTTCTCGAACCAAATGACCCTCTAAATCAGAATCTAATGAGCCAATAGTAGCGACAACTCTCCCTTTACTGTCGTATAATTTTGTTGAAACAGTATATAGAAACCCATCTTGAGATGCATGTTGAAAAAGTTGTTCTTTTGCTTTTTCTTTAAACGGTAAAAACTGTAAAATAAAATTATGCAGCACCTGTTGAACTGTGCCAGAAGTTATACTATTTAAAAAATCCTCCATTTCCTTATTTGAGATCTGCATCGAGCTTGAAACTACTTGCATTTCATTTGCAGCGGCAGGGCCTATTTCTCTTATTTTAATCAATATTTCTTCAGATTCTGGCAGTCCGAATTTTTTATATAGTCTATAAAGCATTTCCATCTGACTTTGTGCCTGCATAGGCGAAGATTCGACAATGGCGTGATTAAATGCTTTTCCAAGAGCAAGCATTACTCTTCTAACATCCTTAGGTGATTTATTTTTGGCATAATAGCTCGCTAGTCGCGTTGCCGCTTGTTCGCCAGCCCAAGGGTCAACCTTTGCATCACCTTCAGTATTTGTTGTTCTATTCAAGATGCCTTCAAGTTGGGTAATTATTGCTGCCGTTTCTTCAGTAGTTAAAGATACTTTTTTGTTCAACAACAGCAAATCAAATGAATAGCCCCAAAGACCAGGCGAAGTATCAATGGCAACCTCTTTTTCATACATTAATACTACTGACTTACATTCTTGAATCATCTTTTCATTACTGAATAGGATGGCTAGTTCCAGCGCTCTTTCCAGTTTGGTAAATGCAACCGTGTGGTGTTTATGATATTTGCCTTTGGCAACATCAAGTAGAGCATTTAGATACTTTATGCCGATTTCATATCTCGGTTTAGTATTCGTTACTCGCTCTGTGAAGTCCCAAACCAAACCCAGGTATCTTGCGGCCAAAACCGGATTTACAACTTCACCACTTCTCATTAACCAATAATCAAGAGTCTGTTGTGTTACCAAAGATATGGATGGTGATTCTACAATAGTCCCATCCTCCTGCGTCCAAATTCCCAGCGGGCCGAAATATGTACCCCACCCAGTATCTATGGAAACATAATCTTCCTGAAAATCAAAAGCCATTAACTCATATCGAAGTTCATCGCTTATTTCATCTTTATTTTCAGGAATTATTTTTATTAACGCGGCACTGACATTATGCTCATCAAACGGCATAGAATCCGCCCCATCAAATTCAGCTAAAGTTTCTCCAATTGTCATATTATTAGATTTTATCATACAAAAATAGTATATTGACCTTGAAATTCAATTTAATTCTTGCTGTCATTATGGGCTTTTTTAAAATACATCATTGTTATTAGTAATTTCCGTGAATTGATTGCGCTGCTATTTAACATAATGTCCTTATATACCAAGCAATTGCCGAAGCGTAGCGGAGCCCTGAGGGTTGTTTATATAAGGGCACATTATGTTACTTAGCGGGGATGTCCCACATACTTTGGCACAAACGGCACGGCGGGGCTTTTGGGTGCCGTCTCTTTTTGCTTGTGCGCAAGAAACAGTCTGAAGAGTGAGCTGTCCACGCAGTGGGTGCGAACGAGACAGTCTGTTTGGGAAGAGGGCACCGGATTGCATTTTGAACGGTCATCACGGAGTGTGAGAAAGTGAAAAAGGCTATGGGGTGCCGCGGGCTGGGGCAAAAAGTGTGACAAAGTGTGGGACATGAAGGGCTGGATGCGGGGAGTGCGGCAAAAAGACAGGAAAGCCAGAGGTACGAGGGCGATGGGTTTTTGCCACATGAGGGAATGACTATCTTTGCATGACATTGGTCTTAAGTTATGTACATGATATCTTGTGCAAAATGCCTTCTCAAAACTGCATCATTTCTCCTTCAGCTGATTCTTTGCGTTTCCAAATCCTTCTGTCCCCATTGCTGAACTACATCAATTACTGGTGCCAGAGATTTACCATATTCAGTAATTTGGTATTCTACCCGCGGAGGTATTTCGGCAAAAATTACCCTACTGATAATTTTATCATCTTCAAGTTCTCTGAGCTGATTGACAAGCATTTGCTTGCTAATATGTGGAATTGCCCGCTGTAACATACTAAAGCGATTGCACTTCTTGCTGATGGCATAGATGATGAGCACCTTCCATTTCCCTCCAATCTTATTCATAAAATGGGTAACGCCACAGTTTGTTGGGTTAAAATCCTTATTCTTTCGCTTTACTGCCATTAGTCTATTATTTTGTACTATACCTTAGTTTTGTGACTATGAGGGTTCTTGGAACAAAGCTACTAATTTCGACTCTTCAAAAGATTAGAAACATGAATACAGAAGAAATCAAACAGTTTATCGCAGGCGACGAATGGCATAGCATTGCCCCTGAACTTCGTCCAAGTAGCATTAAAAACCCAGATGGCTCTATTAAGCCATTTTACTTACGCCGCACTTTTTCGTATTTACCAGATGATGTGTTTGAACTTATAATACTCAACTATGCAGATCCATTGGGTAAAGTCCCTTTGGCAAAGCTATTTGTCAAAGGTCACATTGAATGGAAAGGAGAACATCCGATTGCTGAAAATGCCCAAAAAGTTGACTTCATTGCTGACAAGGAATATACAGTAACTCCTTTGCATACTGGGTTCGTGGACTTGCTCAATGCCGTGACGAAAGGATTCAATCCTTGGATTGCTAATGAAGCGCAAAGCATATTTAAAAAGGAATTCCCTCCATTTGGATTAGTAGACGGGCAGGTGTTCATGGAGTATGATTTGATCTACGTGTTCGGTGGCCTTATGTTCTGGGGAGCCAGGCATGTGGATGGTAGAGGTTTTGACAGTGAGGAAAACAGACCAACCAACTTGCAAATTCCTCTTATACGAAATGGGAACCATTGATTTTTGATATGTCTGTTAAGCTATTTGATAAGCTTAAAGCGCGAAATAGTATTTCAACTCGTTGTACTGCTTTTAAGAAGAACTGGTCATGGCACCTGTGGGGAATGAAAGAATGTGGGGTAGCATTAGCTCTGGCTTCTGGAATGACTCTCTGGTGCCGCTGCGGGAGTGCCATTGGGCTTGAGGTGAATAAGCTGAGCGAGTGAAGTATGCGGAGCGAGCACGGCGTAATGAAGCGAAAGCGGTGTGGCACGGGGGCAACTCTAATCATCTTCCTAATTATGTTGCCTTTAATGATTAGTTATTACTTTGTTCCAAATTTCCTCCTGAATCTTATGTATTCAAAAAAATGGTGCACCATATCTCCTCCAAAGAACGCATACGTATACATTGCGAGCACATGTTCAGAAATGTATGCTTTAGGTATCATAATCTGACTTCCAACTAACAGCCCAACTATCCATACTCCAGTAACTGAAAATGCGGCCAATAGTAGTTTGTACCGAAACGGTTGTGAGAATGGCGCAGTACTGGCGAAATAGAAAAAATACAAGAGGGGCTGACGAATAATTTCATGACCTCCGACCATGCTAATGCTATATGCATTCAAAGTGAGCGAGTTCAAGACGGTACCGTCTATAATCGAATGGAATAGATTAAGCAAAATAAATATTACCGTGGTAGTCATCAGTCCTCTCGTCACTGTTTTCCTCCCGCAGGTCCATGTACCGAAGAAGTAGCCCGAAACAAGAATAAACGGGATAGATAGGTACAGATAATTCATAAGCAGTCAGTTGCAAACCTTGCCGTGTCCAAACCTTTAGCCTCAGCTGCTTTCGTGCCTGTCACCGCCCCTAACAAGTAAAAACCTGGGATTCTCGTTGCGGTCATCAAGATACAAAACACAGCAAGGCCGACTGTACTTTTCAAAATAATTCGATTAGTGTCCGTAAATACGTAAAATGGAGCATTTAGGTTTCGCAAAGACCATAAAAGTCCTTATAAATATTGGCTATTCGTCAAACCCGATACCATTACCTGCGATCCTTTGTAGGTTTACAATTAAACGCCCAGCTAGATTGCACTGGCTGTGCATCGTTTTGGATTGAATTTATTACCCGAAATCCTTTCGTTGCGTACGTGTCTTGCTTACAGGCGCAGGAAGTGGCAGAGTTTATCCTCGGTACTCCATTTGATGAAAAGGTGGCTTTGGACTTTGTTAAGGATGAAATGTTGCCATTTTGAAAATGCAAAGAAGCTGTCTCAAAAGAGGCAGCCTCTTTTTTTATATGCGTGTCTTGTCATGAATTGTTGTCAACAAAAATGTATTTAATCATTTGATAGTCAATATTTTGGAATGATTTTTGCCATGTTTTTGTCATGGCAAAGCAAGTATTTAAACAGTATTCTCAGCATCAGGCATTTTTGTTGCCCCCGTCTTTGGATGAGCTTATTGAGGCTAATCATCCGGTGAGAGTGGTCAGCGATGTGATTGACGGCATTGATCTGAAGCCTTTGTATGCCCAGTATAAAGGAGACGGCACCTCTTTCCTATCACCCAGGCATGCTTCTCAAGGTAGTAGTGTACAGTTACCCGATCAACATTTATAGGAGTCGCAAAATGGAGGCTGCTGTTAAAGAAAACATCCATTTAATGTGGCTCAGCGGCATGAACAGGCCAGATCACAATACTTTGAACCGTTTCCGGGGTGACCGCTTGAAAGAGGTACTCAAGGATATATTTGTGCAGGTGGTGCATCTGTTGGCCGAACAGGGATTGGTAAGCCTCAAGGAATTATATGTTGACGGGACTAAAATAGAGGCCAATGCCAACCGATATACTTTTGTTTGGGGCAATGCCATTAAAACCAATAAAGAGAAGATAAAAAAGCAATTGGATGAACTCTGGCAATACGCCCAGCAGATAGCTAAGGATGAAATGGACTTGCCCGAACCTCCGCCTTTTGACAAAGTAGATGCAGGGGCCGTGAAAGAAACCATTGAAAACATAAGCAACGCATTGAATAACAAGAATGCAAGTGGCAAAATAAAGCAGAAACTCAATTATGCCAAAAAGAACTGGCCAGCCGCTTTAGACAAGTATCAAAAACAGGAAGAGTTGTTGAACGGGCGCAACAGCTTTAGCAAAACAGACCCCGATGCGACCTTTATGCGTATGAAGGAAGACCACATGAAAAACGGCCAGTTAAAACCAGGCTACAATCTCCAGATATCTACAAACAACCAATATATAGTTGATTACAGCCTACACCAGACCACCGCTGACACTACGACTTTGCAATCACACCTCAATGAGCATCAGCACTGCTTTGGCATAAACCCCGAAAAGATTATCGCAGATGCAGGCTATGGGTCAGAGGAGAATTACCAATACATGGAAACAAACGACATAGAGGCATTTGTGAAATATAACTACTTCGACAAGAATCAGTCGGGCAATGACCTGAAAAAGTTCCCCTTCCGGGTTGACCACCTACATTACAACAAAGAAAATGACTGCTACTATTGCCCAATGGGACAAAAGATGACAAACATTGGTGACGCAACTAAAATTACTTCCACAGGATTTAAACAAACCATAACCAGGTACCAGGCCCAAAACTGTGAAGGATGTCCTTTAAGGGGCGCATGTTATGACGCCAAAGGCAACCGTACTATAGAAGCTAACCATAACTTGATAAGGCTCAAGAACAAAGCGACCACAAACCTAACAAGCGAAGAAGGTATGGCCTACCGTAAAAAACGATGCCACGACGTGGAACCTGTTTTTGCAAATATCAAGAACAACCACGGCTTCAGACGATTTATGCTCAAGGGAAAAGAAAAAGTGGCCACTGAATCAGGATTGTTGGCCATTGCCCACAACCTAAGGAAAAAGGCTGCCTGAAAAAGCCCTTTTTGACCCAAATTGCCTCTAATAAAGCCTTATCACCACGCCTGACTTCCCCCAAATCCGATTGCTAATGCAAAACCGCCTTTAAACAAATACCAACAACCAATCCAACATAAAAAAGAAACCGTCTCAAGTTTTTACTTTTGAGACGGCCTCTTTATTATTTCACTTAGGAATATATTTAAGCCCAAATTTCTTGCCTCAAAGTAAATGTGGTTCTGGCAGCTGAAAAAACATTTGGCTCTGCCCCCAAAATAATCCTTGTGCGCTTCAAAGTATTTTGCCAAATTTTTTCCTGTAATATATAGTCGTACCTTATCGGTAAATCAGCCAAGTGAGCACTTTCCCGGTCGTTATTCTGTCTATAAAATTGAATAAGAGGCTTTATCTTGACTCTTATTGCAATCTCAGTGATAGGGGACTGCCTTGTTTGAGGGAAATAATCAAATGGGCCAAAAGCCATAAGCCATGATAATACATTCTTATTTGACAAAGCAACCCGAAGAGCCAAAGTTACTTTATTATCAAGAAAACCTTCCTTAACAAGTTCTATGCAATCAATCGAAAGCAAAGTATGAATAAGATCTACTAATTCTTTATCTGTTGTTACATTACTAAAAAGAAGGCTTATTATTTCACAAGATGGGTTTTGAATAGCCTCCAGGATTTTACCTTGAATATTGCGCTTTAACTCATCATTATCCTGAGCAATTTTTGGTTCAATAATAACATAATCATACCACCCTAATTCTTCAGCTTTTCTAGCGGATAATAAGGCAAAAATACATCCATTTCTACCTTCACCGTGCCAATGTCTATGAACCATACTAACCAATTCAGCATTACTCCAAATTTGATCTTGGTTATTAACTATTCCGGAATGTAAAAAATATTTTTCATAATCTTCCCTTGTGCTAAAGTTGAACTTCCCGACATGTGCTGATTTTCCAATGTTACTTAACGTTTTATGCTCCATGACCAATCCAATTTGGGCAAATATACAATATCTTATACAATTCTCTCTTTTATATTCGCAATTGCTTGACGTAATAATTGTCTATTACTGTCATTAAATTCCCATGTGTTAATTCCCGAAGGATGAGGAAGAGGAACAATGTCGATGTCAATATGAGATAACCCAAATGGATGGCGATAAATAACATTACCTATCACGTCCCGTAGATCAAATTTTGGACTACTATTAAGCACGTATTGTATTGCTAATTTGCCAATTGGGATTATCAATTTGTAATTGCCCAACTCTATTTTTTTAATCAGGTGTGGTATGTGAAGAGCAATATCCAGTTTACTTGGTGTCTTATGTCCATTTGAAGTTCTTCCGGGAAAGGTAGAAGATAGTGCTTCAAAATCAAAACTATTTATGATTGAGTCTTTGTCGATATTAACCTCTCCAAACCACTTATAAAGGCGTGTCCGGCTAAAAGGAATTTTATACTCCTTTTCTGGCGGGGCCTGTCCTATAAACAATCCAATTTTATTAAATTCAGTGTTCATAATATACTCTTATAAATAACTTCTTCTAATGATAGTAGTCAAAAATTTGCTCCATTCCTAATTTAATTGAATCTAACATTAAAACATCACTGTTGAATCCATACTGCTTTAGTATCAAGTATATTGATATCTGAGATAATAATACCACTTCCGCATTCAAAATTAAAGACCGAAGTTGCTCAAATATTTCAGTCTTTTCTAGTGCGGTTGCTGAATTCAATCCATCACCTATAGCAGTGAAATCAATAAACGTTACATCAATAGGTCTTCTAGCCATGACAGACAAAAGATTAAAGCTTGACTCTTTAGCTGCTTTATTTGAATAAATAATGGCTATTCTTTGAAAATCGCAAGCTATATGCTCGATAACTGGTGCATCTATTCGTAGAACCGGGAAATTGTACTTGCTTTTTAACATATCCGCCATTTGGGAAAGACTAGTGCAGCTAACAATAATCACCGTAAAACCTTGATTAATAAGACCAAAAATGCACTTCTCAAATTTTTGAAAAACTTCAGAAAAAGTATACTGGCCACTTGTTAAATCTGTCAAAAAATTCTCGAATAGAAAATGAGTAACTGAAACCTGAGCATCTTTATTAGCATACCCATTATTCCAATATTGTTCAATCGCATCTTTTACCCTACCAACAGTATGTATTATTGCGACCTGCATCATTTTGCCAATTTTAAAATTTTTTCAACACCCCTCATGAAATATTCCACCTCCTTAGCTCCAAATTGTATACTGGGATATAGACGACTTATGGGCGCTAGGTAAATGCCAGTCCTAAAGAGTCGTTCTCTTAACAAGGTATCTTTTGCCTGCATATTATTTGTCCAATCTTCGTAGCTTTCAATTTCATATTCACAAGAATGTATCGTATAACAAGAGGGGTGCCCCTGAAGCACCATAGGAGTACTTGTGTTTGCTGAAACCACTTCTAGTTGCTCCTTGAGGTTCTGGCAGTGCATGTTCATTTCATTTAAAGAATAGTTGTCATTTTCTAGTATTCTTATGGTCGCCTGGATGCATGCTAATCCTAAATGATAACCGTTAAAGGTACCGGCTTGCACCACTTTATAATCTTGAATTAGCGACATAATAGATTTCTTGCCACCAATAACAGATACTGGTACTTGTCCACCCGAAATAGATTTCCCTAAAAGTGTTAAATCAGGATAGACATTTAGTACTTTTTGGGCTCCTCCTAAATCAACCCGAAAACCAGTAATTATCTCATCGAAAACTAATACGATATTATATAAATCGCATAAGACTCTCATCCTTTCAAGATAACCAACTTTAGGCATAATTCCGCCTCCATTGATTGAAATAGGTTCAGTGATAATACAGGCGATTTCACTATGATAATCAGATAATACTTTTTCTAATAATTCAACATCATTCCATTTAATCAAATAAGACTGTTGCTCCCTAATATCATTAGCTAATCCTTCGCTATATCGAGAATCCCTGGGAAATGACTTTGGAATATAATCCTGTTCACTTCCCACACCACCAAGAACATTATCAGCATGGCCATGATAATTGCCTGAGAAGAGCAATAGTCTTTGCTTTCCCGTATATGCTCTCGACAATCTAATTGCGCTTTGCACCACCTCTGTTCCAGTACACCCAAATCGCAATAATTCGATGTGATTAAAGTGTTTTTTAATCAATTCCGCAGTTTCACATGTCAAATAAGACATACTAACCGAGTTCATATTGCTTAGTTGCGCTTTGATTATTTTGTTGTATTCCTTATTTGAATGCCCAATAATATTTGAGCCGAAATTGGAGTATAAATCTAAATATCTGTTTTTGTCAATATCCCATACAAAGTTGTTTTTGCCACGTACAAGAACAGGCGTGTATTGATCTGTAGGCATAGCAAAATTATAGTGGATACCTCCTGCCAAGTGCTCTTCCAGCTTACGTTTATATTTTAAAGTCTTGTCAAACATTATAGAGAGGTTGGCCAATATCCTGACAAGAGGTTGTCTTTAGCAGGACTATCTTCTGATGAAAGTATTTTTGCTCCTATCTCCGACATATTTTTGGAATGCATCCTATAATAAAACAGATTTTTATTTAAATGAAAGCCAACCCACTTGTTTTTACATATTTCTTTCCATTTATGATGCTTGGTAGCTGTTCTTATAGTTTCATCCATGGGAAATATCTCTTTAATAAGTCTTGTTTCAGTCAACGCATTATCTGGAATGTAACTAAACTTTGTGACCAAGCCCGAATCAAATTTTGTGGATTTACCATATCCTATAAATTTATCATTTACATCAACAAGGAAACAATTACTGTAGACAAATCCAATCATAGAGTTTATTTTTTTTTGCAACAAATATGCATTGTGTGTCGCCACCAAGTAATTGGGATGCAAATAGTCGTCCGCATCCAAAATAATGAAATATTGTCCAGAAATTAGGGGTACAACTCTATTAATGCAGTGGATCTTTCCACAATTTAACGAATTGTAAAGAATTCTTAATGAAGCAAAATGATTACCATAAATTGTTTCAATATTCTTTAAGTATTCTTGAGGAAAGTCGCTACTAAAGTCATCCACGATTAGAACCTCTTTGTGAAAAATGCCATTTTGCAACGCTATCGATTCTATAGCTTTGTTGATAAAAGCGCCATAGTTATAATTAGTAATGATAAATGTTACGGTAGCGTCAGACATATGAATCATACTCTCTAAGATAAAAGTTCTCCCAATTTTTCACTTCACAACAAAAAGATCGCAATAGTACAATATCTTTGTTGTCAACCGGTATCTTGTATTTCCACTTATTGCGACAATGCTCATAAACAATTTCTAAAAAATCTCCCATCTCAGGTTCGATTTTCTTAAGTAAATCAATACATGGTTTCTTGCCAATTACAAATACCTTGTTCCGATAGGAAATTAATGCGGCTGCAATCCAAGTATAAATCGATATTAATAGTTTCGTAGAGATATCTCCCTCTTGGGATGGGAATAAATAGCCATAATAAAAATCTTCTTTAGCTGGGTAATTGAGAGGGTATAGAATTACATCACCATGCCTAACTTGTGAAAAAAATTCTATGGGTTTCTTGATTGTATGCTTTAGATACATCTCAAATGGTGTTGGGTAATCTTTCAATATGTCCCTTCCAAGTAGGCATATTCCACCATATTTGGAAGTAATTATGCCTTCTCTGATATGAGCACCTTCACCAAGAATTATCGCTTCTTTATCAAGATATATTATTGATATATCTAACTGAACTTTAAATACTTTAGAAGCTTGAATGATTAATTCACTTATTATGTTATCTGCAGATTGTTGAGTTGTTCTGTCGTTTTGGATGAATACGGATATATCGAGATCACTAGCACCTTCAATAAAATAATTGCCTGCACCGCTTCCAGTTAAATAACAAGCCGTAACATTTAGATTTGACTCACTAATCCCAAGCAGGAAGCGATCTAAGCATTCATTTAGTTGAGCAGTTAAATGATTTATCTTAGCCAATGCTTATATTTTTACTTTCTTTCTTTGGATCATTGATTTGCCAATATATTTTTCAAGTACTTTAGGAATGACTACGCTACCGTCCTCTTGTTGATTATTTTCAATAATAGATAGAATAACTCTAGGTATCGCAAAAGCAGTACCATTCAGCATATGGACAAAGTTTATTTTGCCGTCTTTGTTTTTATATTTAATTCCTAGTCGCCTAGATTGATAATCGGTACAATTAGATGTAGAAGTGACCTCACCCCAGTTACCTGTAATACTATCATCTTCATTTGGTCTGCCGGGCATCCAAGCCTCTAAATCATATTTACGATATGCAGGACCCCCTAAATCACCAGTGCATATATCAACTACTCGAAAAGGAATATCCAAAGCTCTAAATAAGGATTTTTCAAGGTCTAATAAGTATTCATGAGTTGAGTCAGATAGCTCCGGAGTAGTAAAAATAAACATTTCAATTTTGGTAAATTGATGAACTCTATACAATCCTTTGGACGTTTTCCCATATGCGCCTGCTTCCGTTCTAAAACAATGCGATATCCCTAATAATTTGATTGGAAGATCTGATTCATTTAAGGTTGTATTGGATAGCATTCCGCCAAGAGTTATTTCGGATGTTCCAATTAGGCATAAATCGGTATTTTCGACAGAATAGACTTGCGTTTCCTCCCCTCTTGGATTGAAACCCGTTCCTTCTAGAATTTCTAATTTGGCTAAATCTGGAGTTGAAATCAGTGTGAATCCTTCTTTCAGCAATGTATCTACGGCAAAATTCATTAATCCAAGTTCAAGTTGAACTGCTTCATTTTTCAGAAAGTAAAATTTAGCACCGGAAATTTTAGTTGCATTTTCAAAGTCAATCAAATCAAGTTCCTTTCCAAGCTGCACATGATCCTTAGGCTTAAAGGTGAATGAAGTTGGCTGTTTATATCGAAATATTTCTAGGTTTTCATTATCATCTTTACCAATTGGAGATTCTGGATGCGTTTTATTAGGAATCTTTTTTAGCATCTCGCTAAACTTTTGTTGAATTATCCCAAGCTCCGTTTCTCTATCTTTTAATTGAATCTTTGCGAGTTTGCTTGATTCGACAATGGAACTTTTATCGACTTCATTCCTGGATTTAATTTTTGATGACAATTGGTTTATCAATTGACGTAACGATTCAGTTTTTTTAAGAAGTTCTACCCGTTCTTGATGAACAATCAAAAAGTCGTCTAAAGATAGCTTGACCTTGCGATTAGTTAGATTCGTTTGAACTTCCTCTTTGTTGTTTATTATATAGTGTATATCTAGCATGTTAATATCTTTTGACTTCAAATTTAGCAGTTTTAGTGATGTTCTGGTGGATGCTTCTTATTTCACCTTGGATTATATCAAAAAATGCAGCCAAATCAAGTCGAACTCATATTATACCACATATATTGTTAAGTAGAGTTGTAGGCTCGCCGCCTGCGAGCAGCACAATCAGTCTTAGAACGGGAGCACGTAGTGCGGCGGCTAAGTATGTTCTACACGAAGGATTGGCGTGTTTTATAGGATAGGGGCCTGTAGCCTTGGGAAAACACGCCAATCCTGAAGCCGAATGAGCAACGCAGGCGAGCACAACAAGGGCAGCCGGTGGACTGGAGGGTGTTTGTGCAATGGAGCTGTGCGGAATGGAGCAAACTCTCCCTCAAAGGACAAAGTAGGCTGCCGTGAACGGAAACCTGGCAAAAGCAAAGACTATGACAAGCTGTAACCCGAAGGGCACGGTATCTGTTGCTGCGTATGCAATAGCGGCAAGGGGTGCCGTGGCTTGGCGTAGTCTTTGCCTGCCGCGGTTGGAGTGAACACCTTTTCACCTGATTTTGCAGGGTGGGCTATGGCACCTGTGGGGAATGAAAGAATGTCAGGGAGCGGTTAGCTCTGGCTTCTTGAATGAGCCAGTGGTGCCAGTGCGGGAGTGCCGCAGGGCTGGAGAAGAATAAGCTGTGGGAATGGAGCTGCGCGGAATGTGCACGGCGCAATGAAGCGAAAGCGGTGCGGCACGGGGGCTATTTCTCAAGCGCATGTAACAGTACTACTGCTTCCATGACAATACTCTGTAAATCAAGTGAATTTCTTGACCTGCCTACATGCTTAAACAATGCAATCAAGGGCAGAATGGAAATGTTGCCATTGTCTATTGCTTTTAAACTGTAAATCACTTTATTTATTGAATTACAGATATTCGTTTGCATCCCAATGAATAAGCTGTGGAACAGCAATATCTCCTCAGTGGTTGCGTTGGCTTCTTTCGCTTGCCGTTCACTTTGTATTAATGATGCCAAGAAACAGCATTTTCGTTCCTGCCACCGAACGGTGGCGAATTTAGGAAATCCTCAAATGCATATTGTTCCATTGGCACTCTACGACTGTTATTCACATCTGAATTGAAATACAACGCCCCAACCTATACTATGTTTTCTGTTTTGGCCAATAATCAAAAAATAATACTGAATTGAGCGATGTTCAACCCTTGGCTTGGCAGTGGGTGAGCAACGGGATTTTGGTTTGATGCTATTGCCTTATGGAGATTCCAAAGAATAGATAGGAAATTATGTAGCTGCGACTGAAATCATCAGGCAATAAACGACACCTCATTGGAATTCCAGAAAGATGGCAATATCTTTGGCACATGTAGCAAACAAAAAAGCCAATCTATATGGTCATTGATAAGCTTTCCCGGATTGAGGCCGACCTTAGGCTGTTAGTAACCGAAGAGGCGAAAAAGGCCTCGTTTGATAAAATAAAGGGTGAATTGTTGAGGTATCTGGAATCAGTCCGAAGATCTAATGCACATTTTGAAACTCAATTGAGTGCCATTATTGAAGACATTTCCAAGGATTGCAGGGAATTTGAAACCAGCTATAGAACATATTCCGGAAAGCGAGAGAAGGAGCTCATGACAACGTTCACAAAAATGAAAAGGCAATTCGCGCTGCACATTGTCAAAATCAGAATGCTTGCTGATCGGGATTAGACCAGCCTTAAATGAAAGACGGGACTAAAAAGCCAGGGTTGCAGGGGTATATTTTGCATTGAATATTAATTAGTTATATAAATATCCTGTTGCAATCTTTTGGCCAAGAACGCCATTTTCTATTTTCGCTTGTTATTGGGATATGAAACGTCCCGTTATAAGTACAGAAACTGCCTCCGCATGGATGGATGGCAATATCATCTATTACGCATACAAATCAAAGGAAATCAGCTTGCCCTTGGCAGTGCAGTCAGTCGAATTGAAAAAGCAACTTGCACAAGGCAAAGAGTATCCGATTTGCATTGATTTAAGCCAAGTGAAGAGTGTGACCAAAGAAGCGAGGCAATACCTCTCAGGAGGGCAATCCATAGAAAATATAACGGTTGCGGCCCTGCTTGCGAGTTCAGTCGTCAGCAAATTGATATGCACGTTTTTCTTGAATTTCAACAAGCCTCCTGTTATGGTAAAAATTTTCGTGCACAAGGATGAAGCTGTTAAATGGTTGAACAAGTTTTTATAGGATTCCTTAAAATGGGACATGACATATTAAAAATCAACAATACACTCGGCACAATGGTTGTAGGGCTGCAAGGGGTCTTCATCTGAACCATGTCAAATTTCAATGCTTACCTTTGCCACACCACACCATAAGATTTCATACGTGATAGAAAACATACTGGCCGAAACTCCTATCTTGTTTATTGAAGAAAACCGTTTCGATGTCGCTCTCATAAAGGCGGCATTTAAAAAAGCGGAAATTGGACACCCTCTTGTCCATTTTTTTAACGGTACTGATGCCATCGCCTATCTTAACCTCGATCCGCCTGTTCCTGCATTCATAATCCTGGACATTAACCTGCAGGGGAAAAATGGCTACGAGCTACTACGGTTCATTCGGACCAATGTCCGGCTTCTGAATACTAAGGTTCTTCTTTTCAGCGCGGAAGAAAGGCCGGATGAAGCCAAGATGGGAAAATATCGGCCGGATTCATATATTATCAAACCTCGGAATTTCGATGATTATCAAATAATCGTCAACTCGCTCTGCGAGCAATGGCTGAAATAGTTGCAGTTTTGGTGAATGAGGACAATTTCGAGGCAGATATCTATAATTCATAAGGTTAAGGAAAAATGTCAGAACGCTTGTTTTTCTCTTGGCAATAGCACTTGGCAGGTATCCGCTTAATAGTCAAGGCTGGAAGAGTAAATTATTCTTAATGAAATTATTACCAGTTTCATTTTGTTTAAGTAGGTCCCGCACTATACGTTTTAAGAAGTATTTTTGTTGCGTTAAGACCAACCAAATTTAATGACCACACCAATAAAAATTCTTCATCTTGAGGATAACCTCGTTGATGCTGAATTGATACAAAACCTCCTTATCCAAAAAGGCATAGAAAATGAACGCCTCCTTGTTGACAATGAATGTGACTTTCTTGCCGCACTGACTGGTTTTTCACCGGATATCATCCTTGCCAATCATTCTTCGGCAGGCTTTACGTCCACTCAAGCCTTGAAGCTTTGCAAGGAACATGCTGTTATGGTTCCGTTCATTTTAGTTACAGAAAATGTTTCCGAGGAATATGCGGCTCAGATCGTAAAAGATGGAGCATATGACTATATTCTTAAATCGCACTTGCAGAAGCTGCCCTCAGCGATAACCCATGCCTTGGAGAGCTTTACCCTTAAAATAGAAAGGCAGAAGCATGTGGATGAAATTATTGCCAGCGAAGCAAACCTGCGGGCAGTTTTTGAAAATACCCCAGTAGCATTCGTATTGATGGACCGGATGCTGACTATTCTTTCCTTTAATGACATAGCAAACAAATATTTGATAAAAGACACGGGGATGCCTCTCTATTCAGGCAGAAATATCATTGACTATCCCCCCGAAGGCCGCAAGGCAGATACCAAGGCCTTATTCCTGGATGTTTTAGAAGGCAGGCCCGTAAACTACGAAAGAAGCTATATAAACAAAGATGGGAGCCACGTGTGGTATCAAACGCATGTTGACCCGGTTATTAATCACTATCGGCAAGCCATTGGCCTAATAATGACTATTGTCGAAACCACCGATAGAAAGAAGGCGGAATTGGAGAGAGAAGAAATAACAGCGGAGCTGGTCCACCGGAATAAAGACCTTGAGCAGTTTGCATATATCGTATCGCATAATCTGCGTAGTCCTGTCGCCAATATTGTCGGTTCTTGCACCTTGATGCAGGATCCAGGAATAGATACTGGGGACAAAGATATCTTGTTGCACCGCCTTGATGGTGCCATTCATAAGCTGGACATGGTGATTGGAGACCTAAACCAGATATTACAGACGAAAACGCCTCTCCATGAAGCCAAGGAGTCTGTAATTTTCTCAACGCTAGTATCTGAAATACAATCTGAAATCAGTGCCGTGAGCGATGGTGAAGCGCCTCACATCATTACTGATTTCTCCCAAGTGGATGAAATGCTCACCCTTAAAAGCTACATGAGGAGCATTTTTCATAATCTCATTACAAACAGCATCAAGTATAAACGGCGTGATGTACCCCTTGTGATACGAATAACAGCCTCAAAATCCACAAAGGACCTCCAATTGGTCTTCAAAGACAACGGTCTCGGGATTGATACGGTAAAAAATCGTGCCCAACTCTTCGGTCTTTACAAACGGTTTCATTTGGATATTGAGGGCAAGGGGATGGGATTGTTCATGGTAAAAACACAAGTAGAAACACTTGGGGGTACGATACAACTGATAAGCGAAGAAAACAAAGGATGTGAATTTATACTAGATTTTAAACTATGAAAAACCAATACAACTATTTGGTAATCGATGACGACTCTCATAATAATCTGATAGTCAATATGACCCTAAAAAGGTATTTTGCCCCGTTGGACATCAATGTATTTACAAAGCCTTTGGAAGGCCTTGAATTCATCAAGAACATGCATGGGAAAATTAGGCACACCATCTTATTGCTAGACATCAATATGCCGGTAATGTCGGGATGGGATTTTCTAGGAGAATTTGAAAAACTTGACCCGGAAATACAGGATCAGTTTACAATATGCATGCTTTCTTCCTCTGTAGATGATCGGGATTTCACCAAGGCAAAACACTATAAAAGTGTCGATGGATATATGGTAAAGCCTTTGAAAAAAGATATATTTTTGGATTTGCTTGGTCATTTACAGCTCAACAATATTGAGGCCTTTGGTGATATAGAATAGATGAAATTTTCCATTGATGTCCAAAAGTACAATTTTTGAATTGTTGCCTAAAGAAAACAACCCTTTCTTATGGGCTCAAAATCATACAAGACTTATCAATGAAAAAGTCTCATCTTTGGCGGTGTCTTTAATACCACACCCATGTCAGAATTCACGTTAGAAGAACTCATAGCCCAGCAGGATGAAGAAAATAAGCAGCTCCGCAAGTTTAGCCAGCAGTTAAGGTCCATAAAGTCCGTTTTAAAAGAGGTAGCTGTGGACTTGGCGGCTACCTCGAAAGGACAACCGGAGGAAGAGAATTTCAATCTGGACACGACTATTCAGCTAGGGAGCAGCACAAATATCAGGTTTCGGCTATTGAAGGGCAACGTAAGCTACAATATACAAGTCGCCTCCCCGACTGAAAAAAGCGAAGAAAATGAGCGGCAATATTCGGTCACGTTATTTACCAGAATGACACCAAGCGCACCCTCATTGGCATTAAAGACATTCACCGGCCTCTTGCCAGACTATAGCCATGATGTCTTAAAAGAAGCTATCCTCGGATTTGTGGAAATGCTATCGCTTAACGAGGGAAAGTAGTTCGTCAATATAGCTCTTTTCAAAACCCTTCTAATGCTCACAAAACCGTGTAAAAGCCACACGCAAGTTGGGGTAGCCCGAACCCAGTTCTTACAATATTATTGTTTGCCGGGGGATGATATTAGCGATGTTTCCCTCGAAACAGAGGTAGAAGGTACATAGGATAAAGGCGGATTTCATATATTTGCTTCATGAGCATCCGCGATTTCACTGCACTTACCACCGGAGAAAAGGCATTCCTACTCTGGAGCCATGGCACATCTCTGGCAACAAGGAAGGAATCCGGGTATATCATTGACCTATATTCTCTTGATGCATTCTTTGTGGAAATGTGGTATGACTCGAAATCCAGAGAGATAGAAAACATCCATTCGTTCAAAAGAGTAAAGAACCTCGACATATATCTGGAAAGCATTTCCATTGAGTGATTTGCACGGTGAAAAAATACATTTTCAGCATATTTCCCTCCCTTTTTCTCCCTACCTTTATAGTGCAAAATATACCCAAACAAACATTGACAAAAGAAAATGGAACACCAAAAATCAGTCGGCCTCTGGATACGGGTATCCACCGACATGCAGGGCGACAGCCCAAAGCACCATGAAGAACGGGGCAGAGCATATGCCCAACTCAAAGGCTGGAACGTAGCCAAACTGTATAACCTGGAAGCCATGTCAGGCAAGTCTATCTCGGGATATTCTGAAACCCATCGGATGATGGAAGACATCCGCAAGGGAGAAATCTCCGGACTCATCTTCTCGAAACTTGCGCGGGTTGCCCGAAACACAAAGGAATTGCTGGATTTTGCGGACTTCATGAGGGATAACGATGCAGACTTAATATCATTGGAAGAAGCAATTGACACTAGTAGCCCTGCCGGACGGCTCTTCTATACCATGATAGCCGCAATGGCTCAATGGGAGCGAGAAGAAATCAGTGCTCGGGTTTCAGCATCCGTGCCCATTAGGGCAAAGATGGGCAAGCGTTTGGGCGGTGTAGCTGCCTACGGATATGCTTGGAATGGGAAAGAGTTTGTCATTGACGAAAAGGAAGCACCTGTTAGGAAACTGATGTATGAGTTGTATCTGAAACACAAACGCAAAAAGACAGTTGCCAGAGAGCTCAACAATCTTGGCCACCGAACTAGAAACGGCCTGCTGTTTACTGACACCACTATTGAGCGGTTAATCAAAGACCCTATTGCCATGGGAACACGAAGGGCAAACTGGAAAGATACCAAAAGCAACGTCAAACCTGAAAGCGAGTGGGTACTCCTACCGTCTCCTGCAATCATTTCCGAGGAAATGTACATTGAGTGCAACAAGCTGATCCAGATTCCAAAGGATAAGCCGAGGCGGGGCAAACAGCCGATGCACCTATTCGCTGGATTTGTCTTCTGTGAGGGATGCAGTAAAAAGATGTATGTCTTCCATGAGCGTTCAGCAAAGTACAAATGCGAACAATGCAAAAACGGCATTCCTGCCGCTGACTTAGAAGAAATCTACCATTCCCAACTGAAATCATTCCTGTTGACAGAAGAAGATGTCACGTCATACAACAAAACGAATGATGGAAGGATAACGGAAAAGGAACAACTGCTTACAACAGTCACCCAAGAAGTGGAGCAACTGAGAAAGAAGATGAACACTATCTTTGATATGCGTTCCTCCAATGAAATGACCAAGGAGAGGTTTGCTGAACAATACTGGCCTTTGGAAGAACAGTTGGGACAACTGGAAAAACAGCTTCCCGAACTGCAAGCTGAGGTAGACTTCCTCAAGATATCCTATGCTTCTTCCGATGTGGTTCTTCAAAATGCCAAAGATTTATACGACCGTTGGCCTACCATACCTTTTGAAGAAAAGCGTACTATTGTGGAAACAATCACAAACAGAATCACCATCGGCAAAGAGGATGTGACCATATCATTAGCGTATCTTCCTAATAATCAGTTACCAGTAAATGGCGGAAATACGCAACACATGGGTAGCCATGAGTTGACAACTTTCATCATCTTACCTCACCCTAAAACGCCATTCGAACGCACTCGCGTCCGAACTCCATTTGGAGAGGGAGCAAAACAATATAAAAAAAAACAAAATCTTTCATTTCGCAGAAATGAGCTGCCCTCTCTAAATGGAGAGGGTTAGGGTGAGGTTAAAACAGGTCAATTCTTACATCCGTTCCTTCATCGCTAACTCCTTCAGCCCAAATAGTTTCTCTTCGCCATGCGCCGTGCGTACCAGCAACCTTCCATCACGATGTACCCCGTGGATGGTGCCTTCAAAGCCTTGGTTTTCTTTCAGGTCCACGAATTGTCGTTTCTCCCCATATCCAAAGAGCGCGGCCAAATAATCCCTGGAAATATCTTCTGGATGGCTTTTCAGTTGCAAGTACCTTTTTTCAATACAGGCAAACAGGTTCTTCTCTATATGCCGCAGGTTATAGTCTATACCCAATATGTTTTTCAAGGATATCCGCAAGGGGTCAATCTGTAGCTCGTTCACATTGAGGCCGATACCCACAATACAGGATTCTATGTTTCCTCCCTGTAGCGAGTTTTCTATAAGGATGCCGCAAACTTTCCGCTTTCCGATAAGTATGTCGTTTGGCCATTTGATGGTAACCGATTCTTTGGGCATGAGACTCATGACCAAGTCATGCACCGCGAGGGCTACCGCTTTGCTGATAAGAAATTGAGAGGAAGTGGAAATAAACTTGGGGTACAGCAGTACTGAAAGCATGATATTTTGATCTCGCGCGCCCTCCCAAACCGTGCCTGCTTGCCCCCGCCCGGCGGTTTGCTGGCCAGTACTCAACACCGTTCCTTCGGCCAACCTTTTTTCGGCCATTAGCGTCTTCAGGGCAGCATTGGTAGATGTAGTCTCAGCCAAATGGATATGGTTGGCACCGATAAACAGGGGAGAATTGGATCCGTTTTGCATGATTTAGATCCCAAATTTCAGGCTAAAAGTGCAAAAAGTGTTAAATTTTCATAACAACACTTAACATTCGGCCGCTGAACTTTAACTTGCGTAAAATTTGAAAATGAAAAACACCCATATCTACGCGGCCATCAGCATGGTTGCATTAGTTGCTATTTTTTACACTGTCGCGAGATCAAGCCAGACCGGTGCTGTTCCGGGAGCTACGGCAGCACCAGGTGATGCCTACGGTTCGCAGGCTTGCGGCTATCCGGGATGCCATAGTGTCACTCCCATTACAAATAGCACTGAACTTGCCATTTCACTCATTGACCCTGCTACCGGTAATGCAGTGACAAGCTATCAAGCCGGTGTAAAATATACGGTCCGTGTTGAGTTGACAGACTCTAAAATGAAGGTGGCAGGTTTTGAATCAACGGTTGAAAACCCATCCCATGTACACGTCGGTACCCTTGCCACAAAAACAAAATGCCAGTTTTCTGATTTTGGGCATACCTATTTGACGCATACCTATCCCCCAAGCCTTACCAGCACGGGATATAGTAAATGGGAATATTATTGGACAACCCCGGCGGGTGCCAGCCAGCCCAGCGTAACCATATATGCCGCAGGCAATGCTGGAACAGGACAGGACATCTCGACTTTAGACAGGATATATACCACCAACAAAACATTCACTTTCAACTCAAGTGCGGGTATTGATGGCCATATATTGAGCGATAAGGGTATGCAGGTATTCCCGAACCCGGCCGTGGACAGAGTTTTGGTGAGCTACTCTCTGGTTGCAGAAGCCCAGGTAAGCATAGACCTGTACGACCTGAGCGGGAAGCTGGTGCGGGAGCTGCAAAACGAGCGCAAGCCCAGTGGAGAAACAACGGTGAGTGCCGATATTTCTGACCTGAAAAAAGGGATATATCTCCTGAAAATCACTGCGGGTGGAGAAACATCCGTACAAAAGGTTTTGGTGGCCCGATAAGAAGACTAATCCGCCAGAATATGGCAATTCTTTCTGATACGGTAAGCAGTGTAATACACCTGTTTTATCCTGAGCTATGTGCCGCGTGCCAAAACCCATTGGGTACTGGGGAACAATTCCTTTGCTTGGATTGCAGCATCAGCCTCCCAAAAACAGGGTTTCACAAAACAGAAAAGAACCCAGTGGAGCAGGTATTCTGGGGCAGGTTCCCGATTGTTTCTGCATCAGCTTACATGTATTTTCACAAAGCTGCCGGGGCGCAGAACATCCTGCACCGCATCAAATACAGGGGCGGCAAAGAACTGGCGAAAACAATAGGGGAGTGGTTTGGTGAGGACCTCGCTTCCATGCCTTTGTATAAATCCATCGATTATATCGTGCCGGTGCCATTGCACAAAAGCAAAGAACGGGACAGGGGCTATAACCAGAGCGAATGGTTCGGGCAGGGGCTATCCAAAACAATGGGCATACCCATGATGGGGCAAAACCTGGTAAGGATACGCAAAAGCGAAACCCAGACCCGAAAGACGCGCGAAAAAAGATGGCAAAATGTTTCTGGCATATTCGCCGTAGAGCAACCCGAAAAATTTGTGAACAAGCATGTGCTGTTGGTGGATGATGTGGTGACTACGGGTGCCACCCTGGAAGCGTGCGCACAAACGATATTAGCCTTAAATTGCGGCAGTAAAATAAGTATCGCCACTTTAGCGTTTGCGAACTGATTTACGATGCTTATGCTTAAAAGACTCCTGTTCTATTCGCTGCTGGCCCTAAGTATTGCCTCTGGCGTTTTTCAAACAAGCTGCCGGAAAAAGGACATCTACAATACCAGTCCTTCTGCCATGCTCAGCTTTTCCACCAATATCGTAAAGTTCGATACAGTTTTTACCAGCGTGGGTTCCGCCACCCATAATTTCACAGCAAAAAACCCGGGAAAGCAGGCGGTGAATATTTCTGATATCCGATTGCAAGGCGGGTCGTCTTCCCGGTTCACCATAAATATTGATGGGCGCGACAACTATGATTTTCCGAACCACGAACTGGCGGCGGGTGACAGCATTTACATTTTTGCGAAGGTGCACATAGACCCCAATGATGTGAATACGCCTTTCATAGTTACCGATACGATCCTGTTCATCCTCAATGGCCATACCCAGAAAGTGGCACTGCAGGCTTTTGGAAGGAATGCGCACTTTATCAAGAACCGGGTATTGGGCTGTGATACTGTTTTCAGAAATGATGGAAAGCCCATTGTTTTATATGACACTGCCTATGTGCCCAAGGGCTGTTCGCTCACCGTGGAGCAAGGGGTAACTGTTTATTGCCATGCCAATGCCATTTTGCTTATCGGTGGCAGCCTCACCTGTGAGGGGACCAAGGCTATGCCCGTTATTTTCAGGGAAGACCGGTTGGAGCATTCGTATGACAATACTGCCGGGCAATGGTACGGCATCTGGATACTCACCACAAGCGATACCAACAGTATGGCGCACACCATTATCCAAGACGGCATCAATGGGCTGCGGGTAGATTCCTTGTCACGGATACCCGGCACCGTAAAAATGACCATGAACAAATGTATCATCCGAAACTGTAGCCAGGAAGGTCTGGTGGGTTTCGGGGCGAGCATCACTGCTACCAATTCCTTGCTCTATGGCAACGAACTGGACAACCTGCGCGTGGACCTGGGCGGCAACTACAATTTCAGCAACTGTACCTTTGACGAGAGCAACGATCCCGTAGCCAACCGACAGTCGTCTATACAACTGGGCAACACGCTATACAAAAACGCTGACAGCATCGCTTTCCTTCAAGACCTGAATATCGCGTTCCGGAATTGCATCATCTGGGGAGATATAGATGATGAGGTGCAGTTCAACAAGCACAGCAATGGAAACGCCTTCAATGCCATATTTTACCACGATATCATCAAGGCCAAAAAGATAAACTTCAACAATACCAATACCCTAAATCAGTATCCCATATTCAAAGATGAGGGTGGGGGAGATTATCACATTGAAACCCAATCACCCGCTATAGACAAGGGCGTCACTTACCCGCCTATTCCCGTCATTGATGATCTGGATGACAATATCCGGAAAACACCCACGGATACTATTCCCGATCTCGGGAGCTATGAGTTTAAGCCATAGCGCAAAGGCCATCTCTAAAAAACCTTTTTTATGACCTCTAGATTATAAACGATTCTGCTACAATATCGCAGAACTCCTTTAAGAGAAGGGTATAAAGTAGTTTTTGAGATGCCCTTAAATTATTTATTCCATCTTCAATATCTTTTTCGAAAGGCTTGATCTTTCAAAAGCAATATTGATAAAATAGAAACCTGGTTTTAGTGCCAAGGCTGATGCGCCTACTTCGTATTCATGTTTTCCTGTCGCAATATGCGCATGTACCAGTTCTGCAATTTGATGCCCGGTTATGTCCGTGACGGTTATGGTTACCATGCCTGCAAAAGGAAGCGAATATGACAAAGTTGTTTTCTCTGAAAATGGGTTGGGATAAACACTATAATCAAAACCAGGGATATTGGTTTTCGAGATACCATTCAGTATCACATTGATTGCTGAATCAACAAAGCCAACACAACCAAAACTATCCGTGGCCGAGAGCTTTATCACAAAAGTGCCATCATGCCCGTAGCTGTGTGTCGTTTTGGCGCCCGAACCGGAAGTTGTATCCCCAAAATCCCAATGATAGCTATTGTATAGACTATCCTTTGCGTGAAAATCGAAATTGCGGGCCATTCCTTGTTTCGCGCCAAAATCTATAACCGGTAGCGGAACAATGGTGATGTCCTTAGAGGCACTATCCGAGCATCCAGACGCGTTCGTGCATTTTAGGCTGGCTTGGAAGGTCCCAGACCCCGTATAGGTATAATTCGGTGATTTGGCTGTAGAAGCCTTCGATCCATCCCCAAAGCTCCATACATAGCTGAGGTCGGTACCCGTACTTGTATTGCCAAAGGACAAAGAACTGCCAATACAGGAAAATTTGGGCACACTGAATGAAACGGTAGGCAGGGAGTCCACCGTTACTTTTCCGCTGGTTTTATTGGAACATCCTGCATTGCTGGCCACCCGCAAAATGGTAGTATAGGTTCCCGCTTTTGCATAAACATGGGTGGGGGACAGGGCTTTCAAGGTATCGCCGTCCCCAAAAATCCAAATATTGCTATCATTTCCGGTGCTGGTGTTGGTAAAAGTATTTGCAAATCCCTGACAGGCATGGTCAGCCGAAAACTTGGCAGTGGGAGGGACATTTGCGGTGATGACGAGTTTTGATGAATCGGAGCAGCCGGAAATATTCATAGTGGTAAGCCAAAGGTTCACCTTCCCTGGCGTACCCCAAGAGATATAGGCAGTATCATTCGATTGCAAGAATGTGGCCCCAGCAGAAACCGCATCCTTGTCCAACCTGAAGGTATAGAACTGTCCGATATCTGGGGAAGGGACATATATATTGCTGCCTCCCAGGCACACTTCAGTTGCGCCTGATGTTTTGGTGGCATTAGGGAGCGGCACTATGGTCACCACCACGCTGTTGGTATTGGAGCAACCTGTGGCTTTCACGGTTTCGGTGAGTATATAGGTGATGGAACCTGTAGGCGTCACGGTTGGGTTGGGCAGGTTGGAGCTATATCCGTTCGGGATACTGCTCCAGGTATAATCATCATCTGGGTTATTGAATGAACCACCTATCGTAGTGCTTTGGCCCGCACATATCCGTTGGTCAATGCCCGCGTAGGCACCTGGCTGGGGGTTGACGGTGATCAACACCGAATCTTTTGCCGTACATCCCGATGCCCCGGTTTCCACCAAAAAATAGGTGGTGGTAGTATACGGGTTCACGGTGGGGTTTGAGGATGTGGAGGTATAACCCGGAGGATCCGTGAACCATGAATAGGTACTGCCCGTAACTGCCGCCGCCCCGATATTGGCCGAATTGCCCGCACAAATGGTGACAGGGGAGGAGACCTTTGCCGCGGGGGCTGGGTTCACGTTGATCTGCACCGAATCGGTTGCGGAGCAGCCTGTATTATTGTCCGTCACGGTAAGGATAAACTCTGAACTTACTTTGGGCATTACCGTAGGGGAGGGGTTGGATGACTTGAATCCGGCAGGGTGCGAAGTCCAGGAATAGCTGTCATTCCCAGAACCCAAATTGCCAATAAGGATAGAATCCCCCTCGCAAATAAGTTGAGGCCCCCCTGTGATGACCAGCGGAAGTGAATTCACCGTTAGGGCCACCGAAAAAGTGTCATTGGTCGGGAAGCTGTCAACCTTGCCATTGGGGGAACTGGTCCAGACCTTGAGTTTGGCTGTTCCGGCCGTGGTAAAGGTGTATGATCCTATATTGATGGCCTTGGTGGAATCAGTTTTTATTTTGCCACTGAAGCTATAGGTGGTTTGGGGCACGCCACTTATTGTCCAGTTTATCTTTACGGTTTTCAGGGTATCGGTGCCATTGTTTTTAATATTGACGCTCACAGCATATGTGGTGGCACATACATTGGTGCCGGTTGGGTTGGCTATGCCTGTGGTAGCAGCATCGGTCTTGGGTTTGGCAAAAGCAGTGTTGGGGGCACCTGCCAGGACAATAACGGCAATGGCCACCGCTGCAAACCTGGCATTCAGAGTGAATAAATGCTTCATAAATATATTCTTTACACAGCGAATATAAGAATTATAGCGGATAACGGGGCCCTGACCCCCAAAGTGGGAGGGAATACAGCCATATACACAGGATAATATTCGATCCAATAAATACTCGGCAAAGTGTCTCGCTATAGGCTGGTCGGATGGTCCCCATTTAGGAGACAGGGGCAAAAAAAAAGGCGCCTCTTTGCAGAAG